>Ga0207997_1000203_pt1 | contig 29154 bp, 33 predicted proteins | sample AntAceMetag02UKN_FD_184777 | JGI IMG/M metagenome (GOLD analysis project Ga0207997, IMG submission 184777) | Saline lake microbial communities from Ace Lake, Antarctica - Antarctic Ace Lake Metagenome 02UKN (SPAdes) (version 2) | ecosystem: Environmental > Aquatic > Non-marine Saline and... | reverse complement strand
CAATAACCGCCCGTGAGACTCAGTGGTTCAACGCGAACGGTATGCGTCGCTTCATCACGTCGCTTGATCGCACAGTGCGCGTGATTGAGGCGGGGATGACTCGATGGGCTATTGATGTTGAAGCCGCTGCCGTGAGCATACGAGACAGCATGGCTCAGATGAAGGAGGCTAGACGATGAAGATAGTGGATGAGATTGTGAAGGACCTTGACGTTAAGGGCTTGATTGCGATGCTAGGAGACGGCGCGGAGGTGCATGACTATTGCTGTGACTTAGCAGCTCGTATCATAGCCGCGAAGCTAGAGCCGGTGAAGCACGCGCTGTTGAATCTTAGCTACTCTGGCGGCGCTATGGAGTGGCTTGGAATGCACACGCCACAAATCACAGAAGACATTGAAGACGCCATTGCGCTATTCGAGGATGCGTGATGGATCGTAAAGAAACACTACTGCGAGCAGCATATGATTTGCTTAAAAAGAGCGGCGAGAGCTTCTACGTTCAAGAAACCCTCTCGATCACGGTGCACTATGACGATGCAGAATGTTCTGGTGATTGCCTGATGGCAGAGATAGCACACGAGCTTGACATCGAGGACGACGCCTAGTGCTTAACGTAGTCGCCGCCATCAAAGCAGCGCGAACCAAGACCGGCTACATCGTCGCTGTGAACAACTCACTATTCCGCGTGCCATACGGCGGCGGGCTTGATGTCAGCTTCATCATGCAAGGCGCGGCAATTCGCCCTGTGATAAACGGGCCGTTCACGGCGTTCGAGCTTGGGAGTGATGAGCTTGAGCGGCTGTCAGACGGGGGAGAGACACTTCACTACACAAGCAGGCGAAATGGCGTCATTACTGGGGCGTCGTGAGATGGACTACTCAGCCACCATCACAACCCGGAACGTCATGGCACTTTGGGGCGATGGTGGGAAGTACGAAGGACGCGACTGCGATTTGCGGCTGCTTAGAAGCACGCGGGTCGAGATCGTATTTGAGAGGGAGGTAATGGTGAGCCGGAAGGACATCATAATCACGTTGCTAGACCAGCTTGAAGAGATGGCTACGTTTATGGCTGTCAACCTAAGTCACAGCAACGAGGCTAGAGAGCTTGTGCATGAGGCGCGGGCTTACGTCGAGACGTACCGGAAGGAATACAAGCGTGAAGAGGCGTAGTGACTGCGCAAGCGTTGCCATGCTGCCTGAGATCATCGCAGAGATAGACGCGATGGAGAGGAAGCCGACGGCAAAGCAGCGGCGTGAGTTGATCGCGCGATACAGGGCGGAAGAGGATAAGCATCACGGCCAGAGAGTTGGCCCTGTTGCTAGGAGTATGATAAACGAGAACCTTATCGACGTTCTGTTGAGGACTAGGAAGTGGAGGGAGGTTGAGGATGAATGACGACAAAGACACAGAGTTTGTAGACCTGCTGAAATACTCTGAGATGGAACGAGAGAACGCTGTTATGAGAGGCCTGTTGCAACGCGCCTCATCTGAAATAAACTTTGATGATGCCCACGCGGATGCTTTGAATGCGATAGATACGTTCTTAGCCGGAACAAAGCAGACTGGCAAAGTCCTCGTCAACATGGCCACGATGTCAAAGATCTACTACTTGATCGGATATGCACAATCTGCCAGTGACATGACTCCAACTGTTCGTACATGGTTTGATATACTGTGTGAGGAAGCAAACGATCTTCGCGCCACGATTGAGGAAGAACGATGCCTGACATAACGATGTGTACAGGAATAAATGGAGAGAAGATCTGCCATCAGCGCGAGAAGTGCTAATGTTGGCACTTAGCCGCAACTGCCGAGGAAATGTATCTCTATTCTGTCTATAGGTGACCAATGACCACCGGATAATACATAGATCTCCATTGACCCCATAGAATGCGCGGACTATAGTAAGGTAAGCGCATTTATAATGACTCCATGCGTTGGAGCCGTTTTTCGTTGGGGGATATGATGGATGAAGACAATGTGAAAGTTGACGAAAAGCGCGTTAGGGCAAACGCGAGCAACGCAATGGCTCGATCTGATTTGTCTAGGCTTGCCGGTATGCAGTTCAACAACGACCGGGACATCGATACTAACCTCGGCTATACGAAGACACCAAGCTTAGACCAGTATCAAGACTACTACGACCGCAGAGGGCTTGCCAGCGTTATCGTAGACGCCCCAGCGAAGACAACGTGGCGCGAATCCCCAGTTATTGCAGATGGATCTGAAGGCTCGTCTAAGTTTATCAAGGGATGGAACGAGCTACAGAAGCGACTGAGAATCTTCTCATACCTTGAGCGAGCGGATAGGCTATCCGGCATTGGTCATTACGGTGTCGTTCTGATTGGCACGAAAGACGGCCTGCTGTCTGAGGATCTAACTGCTGTAGCCAGCGAGAAAGACGTAATCTATCTATCAACATTCAGTGAGCGATATGCGACGGTAAGTACATACGAAGAGAACGTGAACGATCCACGGTTCGGGCTGCCGAAGACGTACAGCGTGGATCTCAGCAGCAACATCGTGAAGGGATTCAGCAAGTCGAAAGAGATCGTCCACTATTCGCGCATCATCCACATCGCAGAAGGCTTGCTTGAGAACGAGGTATTCGGAGAGCCTAGGCTTCAGAAGGTGTATAACCGGCTACAGGATCTCGACAAGGTAGTCGGCCCATCGGCTGAGGCGTTCTGGAAGATGGTCATTAAGGGCTACGCTCTGTCGCCGAAAGAAGGTTATGAGTGGGATGACGATGCAGGCGTGATTGAAGAATGGCAAGACTACATGCACAACCTCCAGCGGCTTATCAAGGCTGAGGGCGTTGACTTCAAAGAGCTAGGAACCACTCCAGAAGATCCTACATCCGTCTTCAGTATGCTCATTCAGTTGATAGCGGGTAAGACAGGCATACCACAGAGAATCCTTCTAGGAAGCGAGAGAGGGAATCTTGCATCAACGCAGGATGAAGCTAACTGGCTTGGCAGAATAGGCGAGCGACAGATACAGCACGCAGAGCCGCACATTCTGAGGCCACTAGTTGACAAGCTAATTGACATCAATGCGCTTGACGCTCCGAAGGATGGAGAGTATGAGGTGAATTGGCCTGGGCTGTTCTGCCTAACTGACGAAGAGCAAGCAGGCGTCTATGAGAAGAGAGCGAATGCCATAGCAAAGATCACCGCGAACCAGCCGCTTGACATGTTCGACGAGGCAGAGTTGAGAGAAGCGATGGGATTCTCGGCAGAGCGAGAGAATCGTCCTGTGGTGACGAACGTGCTAGACGAAGAAGATGCTGACGTGATGGCGATGTTTGATGAGGTGCAACACAATGTGCTGTAGCCTAGCTGAGAACGCAGTCAAAGGAACGAACCTCCAGCCCGTGATAAATCAGTACATGGGCGAGATGGATAAGCGTTTCGGATGGCTTGCCAAGCAGATCAACGAGAAGATCATCGACGATAAGTTTCTTGGTGGCAGCTTGGTGACGAACGCATACGACTATCCGCTACAGACTAAGAAGATTGAAGGCTTTATGAAGTGGCTCGCCGCGCAGGAAGACAAAGGCATCTTAGAAATTATCAGCTACGAAGGGCGCGGCACGGTTGTGCATTCAGGCTGGCAGAACGTCTATGTAAAGCGCAGCTATTCCAAGGGCGTCGTCTGGGCAGAGAAGCGGATGAAGGAACTCGGCATCGTTCCACCTGAGACTGACGCTGCTATCGGCGCTGTGCTTGGTGGTCCGGTTCACGCTGATGCGCTTGGATCTCTCTACCTGAGAAACTTCAGTGAGCTAAACGGAATCACAAATGCGATGGATCAGAAAATCTCTCGCGTGCTTGCTGATGGGATGGCGAACGGCATGAACCCGCGTGCTATTGCGTCTGAGCTTGCTGGCAAGAATGGAGTGGTGAAGAAACTCGGATTGAGCAGGGCACGGACGTTGGCACGGACGGAAACTGCAAGGGCATTCGACGAGGCAACACTGAACCGCTATGTGGATTACAAGGTGAAGGAAGTCGAATGGATATTCGGCGGCGGGCCATGTCCTAGCAATGTGTGCCCAGACGGTGCGGCTGGATCGCCTTACAAGATAGGAGACGCACGCGGATTGATCCCAGCCCATCCGAATTGTACGTGCGCCTGGGGGCCGATTGTATGAGCAAACTTGTGACGCTTCAAGCATGGACGGCTGAGGTCAGGGAAGAGACGCTAGACGGCAAGACGTATCTGGTTGCGCCTGTTGTGGCTGTAGTGAATGGCGTGCTGAATAACGAGTACCTGTCATCGAGCGAACTGTTGGATGTTGAGATCGACCTATGGAATGACGTTCCGCTGCCGATTGCTCATCCTAATGGCGGCTCTGGATCTGCTAGAGATGTCGCTGTAATCGAAGAGCGTGTCTGTGGACGATTCTACAACGCCGTGTATGAGACGAACGAAGACAAGACCAAGCTCAAGGGCGAGCTATGGGTTGACATAGAGAAGGCGCTGTCTATTGGTGAAGACGGTGAAGCCGTGGTGAATCGACTGAGGGATGGCAAGCCTCTTGAGGTATCGACTGCGTACTTCCGAGATATTGAAGAGACATCCGGTGTATTCGACGGCGATGCTTACGGAACGATTGCGCACGATGTACGGCCTGACCATCTGGCATTACTGCCTAACGAGGTTGGGGCGTGCTCGTGGGCTGATGGATGCGGAGCGCCACGGGTGAACGCAGAGGAGAGCGATATGCTCAAGGTGAATTTACAAGGTGGCGAGAGCTATCAGGAACGATTGGATAACGTGTTGGGGGCAGTCAGAGAGAAATTCGTTGTTGGTGACGACTGGGCTTATGTCGCTGATCTATACGAGGACAACGTCGTGTACTGTGTTGGATCGCCGGATAGCGACGAGCAACATTTCCAAGTCGGATATTCGGTAGCAGGAACCGATATTACGTTCTCAGGGCAGCCGGTCAAAGTTGAGCGCGAGATAACTTATACCGTCGCGCAGAATGAGGAGCAAAGCATGGCAGATAACGGTAAGTGCGAGACGGGGATTCTTGACAAGATCAAGGTGTTTTTCAAAGGGCTAGGGGTGAACACGATGAACAGAGAGGCAATGGCAGCGGCACTGATCGAGAGTGGCGTAGAGGAAGCAGTACTTGAAGGCGCAACCGATGAGGCAGTGTCGATGCTATACGATGGCATCCAAGTTGCCGATCCAGCGCCAGAAGCAGATCCAGTAGCGGAAGCAGATCCAGTAGCGGACGATCCATTGATCGAAGCAGATCCTATTGCGGATGCTGCACCTGTGGTTAACGCAGAGACGGTTATCGACGGCGTGAAGCTCGGAGACATCGCACGATTCATGAAGGATCGTAATAGCGAAGTCGTAGCAGAGCATAGCGGTCTTGTCGATACGTTAGTGGCTAACGAGCGCTGCACGATCTCGAAAGAGTCGTTGGCGCTGATGCCAGATACTGCGTTGAAAGAACTGGTAGCGAACTTCTCGCCTGGGAACTATGCAGGAATTGGAATGCCACGTACGAACAGCGATACGCAGGAAATCCCTGCGCCTCCTGCCATCGTGACAGCAAAGCGAGGTGAATGATTATGGCTCAACACCATACAGTTCAAAAGACAATTATCGTACGGTCGAAGCCTGAAGGCTTACTCCAGAAAGAGTGGATCATGGACGCGGCTGGACTGCCTGGAATGCTTGTAGAGCTTGCAAGTTCTACGCGTATTCAGGTTTGCTCAGGAACTCTTGCTCCTCAGTTCAAGGTTATATGTGAGAGTGGTAGCGTGCCGACAAGCGGTACGTATGCAAGCGGCGATCAGATGCCGTTCGTTATTCCTCAACGCGGTGACGAGGTAATGGTCTACGGTACGTCCGCAGCATTGGCGACGATTGCCGTTGGTAATGTTGTCTTCTCAGAGGGCAATGGCTTCGTCTCTCAGGGCACTGCTATCGCTGGAACGTCAGGCCTTGGCATCGCTCTTGAGACTGCAACGATTGCCGCCGATCCTGGGTTGGCTCAATATAAGATCGAGGTGCTATGATGAACCAAGCACAAGTAAGTCAGTTCAAAGATATACCGGGTGCGGGGAACGTCATTCAGCGACTACGAGCAAACAACTTCAACGTAGGCAAGGCGTTGCGAACGAATGCAACTCTTCCTCGTGATGCCTGGGAAGCCATCGACCAAACCGTTATTGAGGTTTCGGGGCAGCGATTGAACGGAATTGCAGATTTGCAGAGCCGTGGTCTGATTCGCAACCTCGACGGCATCGGCTTTATGTATGACACGTGGCAGACGATGAGTGACATTCATTCGGCTGAACAGTCAATGAGTGGGTTGACTCAGGGCGCACAGAATAGCGCCGAGTATGACGAGACGACCATCCCATTGCCGATCACGCATGTAGACTTCCAGATTCCGCTTCGCAAGCTAATTGCGATGGATCAGCGCGGAACGCCTCTTGATACCACGATGGTCGCTCAGGCGACTAGGAAGGTCATTGAGAAGCTTGAGGACACGCTCTTCAACGGCTCGTCTGTTGTTGCGGCTGGTAACTCTCTGTTGGGCTACATGAACTATACGGACGGGAATCAGATCACTACGCTTACCGGAAACTGGACAGGCACTATCGGTAACTGCGAGAAAGACCTTGCCCTGTTGATGGCACAGCTCCAGACTGATCATCACTATGGTCCGTATATTCTGTACGTCAACGCTCAGAACTGGAACGATCTACAGCAGCGCGATTCTACCGCCGGTGGGATTACCTACCTTGAGATCCTCAAGAATAAGGCTGGCATTGCAGACGTGAAGCCTTCTGATGCAGTTGCATCTGGGGACATCGTGCTTGTCGAGATGACACGCGAGACCGTAGATATGACAGTGGCCTTGGACATCCAAGTCGTGGAGTGGGAGACATACGGTGGTATGCAATCAAACTTCAAGGTGATGGCGTGCATGGCTCCTCGCATCAAGTCTGATGCAGACGGGAACTGCGGAGTTACATCTGATACCGGAATCGGTACTAGCTAGGCAGATATGGCTAGGACTACTACGGCAGAGGTAAAGAAGATCATTGATACCGATCTAACTGACCTTGATGCCTTCATCCTTCCAGCGGGCCAACTGGTAGACCAGGTAGCGGCGGCAGATTCCTCCCTAGTCGCCGCTGTCCTGGAGGAGATCGAGTGTTGGTTGACGGCTCATTTCACTGCTATGCGAGATCCGCAAGCAGCGAAGAGTACCATCGGGCCGACCTCATTCACTTACGAGGGCAAGACTGGCATGGGCCTTGAGTTCACGAGGTATGGGCAGATGGCATTGCTGCTTGATTCTACGGGAACGCTTGCGAGACTGAGTAAGCATCTTCTGAAGATCGGCATAAGCAGCCTCGGCTACACAGCGCAGGACGGGGAGATGAAGACGCCGTGAGCCTTGTAATGTCTGCGATTGGATTCAATGCAGTAAACAAGATGTTTCAGAACGCGATGCCAGGGCCTATCGAGCCTTGGCACGCGTTTACCGAGACAGAGTATGCGGCTTACGTTGAGCTAGGGGCCGCTGGCAGACGAGCGCAACCGTACATGCGACCGGCAATTGATAAGACAATGGCAGAGTTTCAAGAGTTGGCGGCTAAGGCAAAGGATACGAATGACCTTATTCGGCTGATTGCTCTTAGGATTGAATATCATGCGAAGAAACTTTCGCCAGTTGACACGGGCAATCTGATGAGATCTATTGACGCGGAGAAGCTATGAGCGATGGAAGCAGACATCTAACTAAGCATGGGCATGATGTTGTTATCAACTCATGGGCGCAAGGCGGTAAGGATGCCTATGGCGATGCAACGATTACGGCAACGCCTAGCACAGTTAAGGCGATTCAGGGTATGGACGACCGACGCGCCGGGATGGGCCGCGATGCGTCTGGAGCAATCCCAACAGGAGAGGCTATATTCTACCTTGATGCTGATGTGACTATAAGCGACGGCGGAGCAACTCAGGCAAGCGAGATTGTAGATAGAGGATCAACGTTCACTGTGGTCATGTCAGACAACCTTGAGAACGATCTCCAGGTAGTTGTAACAGAGAGGAATCGGTAATGAATGATCCGAAAGTATCTATCATGGGCGTTATCTCTGACAACTGGACGGCAGCTAACACTAGCACCATTACGCCAGTGCTGTCTACCGGCTGGTATGACAGCAAACAGAAGCTCCCGCAGATCACGTTCACAGATCCTACAGAGGTTCCGCAGTCGGCAGGGCCAGCGCCGTTTCTTGGCATCACAACCAACGGGGCTCCTGCTCAGTTATTCGTTGGAAGCCTTATGTGCAACATCTGGGTTACTCGCGCAGGAGTAAGCATCAACCCGAAGAAGTGTGTCTTTGAGTTGAAGCAAGAATTAAAGAGGATATTGCAAGCGAAGTATGGCGACGTAACAGACTTGAACTTCATCGGATGGCGTGGCGGTACAGAAGTAGTTGAGGCGGATCAAGTGCCGCCTGTATTCAGATTTATCGGGGAGATTGGCTATGCCTACCTTGACACCTAAACGAACCGAGAAACCATGGGGGCATGAGCTTCTATGGGCGCTTACTGACAGCTATGCAGGGAAGCTGTTGTACATCAGCAAAGGAGAATCGCTGTCATTGCAGTATCACGAAGAGAAGGAAGAGACTATCCTCGTAATTGAAGGCACGCTACAGCTTGAGATAGAAGAGGATGGACTGATGGCTACGTACAAGATGGAGGTCGAAGAGTCGAGACACATAGCGCCTGGGGCTAAGCACAGAATGATAGCTGTAGACGACTGCATTATTGCAGAAGTGTCTACTCCTCAGCTTGATGACGTTGTAAGGATTACCGACAAGTACGGAAGAGTGTAGGGGGTTGTAATGGTCGATTATGCAAACAGAACACTGATGAATGAAGCAACGCTGGCGGCGGCGAGTACCGTTCCTTCTACGATAGCCGGAACTGAATGCGCGGTAATGGATCTGACCGACGTTGACGACTTGGCGCTTACGGTTGAATGCGAGTTCGCAACGGCTGCAACTGGTAATGCTGTCTTCAAGGTGTTCACGTCTCCAACGGGAGCGCCTACAGATGCGACGGTATGGGACACCGAAGAGTTCGCCTATGGCACGTTGACTTGCGTTGCGGCCGCGAGGGTGCAGAAGACGATTGTCATTGAAGGCGATCCGAAGTTTGCCAAGGTTCAGGTAGAGAATGAAGACGCGACCAAGGCTATCTATGACGTAAAAATTAAGAAGGTGACCACAACGTGAAACTACCAGAGACTCCTAGTGTGGTTGATCTTGGGCGGATTGATACAGCAGCTCATACCGGGGCGGTTGACGAACTTACTACCGCGATGGGCTACAACAAACAGAATGTTACCAACACTGAGGCGCTTCTAGTTATCCTTGGCGGCGCGGCTATCCAGATGCGGACAGAGCAATCTATCAGTGCAACGGTAGAAGAGGGTGCGCTGCAACAGTTCTCAATCTCCATCATGGACGTTGACACTGGCTCTGTTGCATCCGCAAGCATAGACATCACAAGCATCTCGGCAGTGATAGAGAAGTCAACAGGCGGCGGCGCGTTCTCTGCTGCTGGCTTGGATGCGATTGTGTTCGGGAAAGAGGATGGAAGGGTATTCAAGGACTACACCTTCAACGCCGCTCAGTGGGCGGTAGGCGACGTATATAAGATTGTCGTATCTGGCATTCAAGCTACGGTAGGCGGCGACACGGCTTATGTAGCTGCGATGGTGTGGTCTAACTTGATCGTAGAGGATGCCGATGTCAAGGCTGCGCTAGACGCTCTCGTTATTGACGTTGGGGACTTCTCAGCACGAGCCTATGACCCGTCATTGCTTCAGGTGCTTGGTGTGCCTGACGTTGACGGGAAAGATCTTACGACGCTGCTAGTAACGGATAGGCTAGACAATGCAACGCATGGCTTATCTGCGCTTCAGGTGCATATCGGAGATTTCACAGGTAAGACATACGACAAGTCGATACTTCAGACGCTTGGCGTCCCTGATGTAGATGGCAAGGACTTGTATACGTGCGTGGTCGTTGACCGACTTGATGACGCAACGATTGGTCTGACGAAGATATCAACAGACGTTGGTACTGCAATTACGGACATCGGAACAAACCAGACTGACCTAGATGCGATCTTGGCAGACGTAGGGGACTTCTCAGGCAGAACGAATAACCTGAAATCGCTGATGGCTGTAATTGGCCTACCTGATGCAGACGATGACACTCTGTATAAGCTAGTCTATTCCGACATGCTTGCACATGGTACTTATGGTCTATCTGCGATCAAGACGCTCATTGACAACCAAGCAACCGCTGCGAAGCTGGAAGACGCCATGCAGAAGTTGACTACTCCCGCATATGATCAAGACACAGATAGCCAGGAAGCTATCAGCGAAGCGGTTGCTACGATGCAGGGAAATGTGACTGACATCCTTGCGGATACTGGCACAGCCGGTGTTGTGCTTGGTACGAAGGTTGCTGCGTTCAAGACGCTTGCCGGCGAGAATCAGATTGCCATCACGACCGAAGACTTGAACCAAGCAGCCGCAGCCTACGATCTCTTCACTGGTACAACGAAGGCTGTCCTGTTGAAATCATTCTCATGCAAGTTGCCTACTGGCGCTGCAGGTGGTTCGATCACAAGCATTGCCATCGCAACTGATGACGCTACGCCTGGAGTCCTTGTCAATGTCAGTGCCGGCGATTTGGCTAACCTGACATCTGAAGCTGAGTTGTCTTGGAATGGCGTAATGCGAATTGAAGTAGGCACAAAGATTCAGCTGACTATCGCAGGTGGCGCACATGGATCTGAATACATAACGAATATCGTAGCTGAGTATGTCGCAATCGAAGACACTGGCTACTTGGCTGTATAGGAGGTGACTGTATGTCTGGCACAATGCTGAATGGAGAATCTATAAGACTGGAAGAACTGCATGGTTCATGTGTCCATGCAACAAGTATTTTCCCTGGCGACACAGATCTTGCATGTGTATTGGCAGCACATGCTGATGCAGATACGTGGACTGCATGGACTGAAATTGTAGACGACACAGATCCTACCCCAGTTGCACTGTCGGCTGAGTTCACTGCTTCACCCGGACACGTTACTGGCATGATCACTGAGTCCGCAAATCAGGACGATACAATCTATGAAATTGAGGTGGCATACGGTGCTGCGAAGACAGAGATCTCTTCATGGAGATTGAAATCTGGGACTAGCAAGGTGTCAAGTACTGGTCAATCGGCTGCGAAAGGTGAACACATTCCAGCCGGCGAGACTGTCTACTATCGGATGAAGTGTGCTACAGCAGGCAGCAAGACGCTGAATGTGCATTTCAGATACTTCCTGCATCTGTAGTATGGGGGTGAGTTATGGCTTTGAGAAATAGAGACGGAACAGGCCCAGCAGGAAAAGGGCCGCGAACTGGTAGAGGGTTGGGAACGTGCCCTAGGCCTAAGAAGTGACTAATGGGCACGGCCTGGGCATAGTCTGGGCCGTGTCTACGTGGTAGAATAGAGTCGGCCGTTGTCATCGTGTCAGCGGCTGGAAGATTGGAGGTCGCCTCCGTGAAATGGCAGAGCTGCAACAAGCTATGTGTGTATAGTGTTCCGATACGTAGACAGATTGGGAGATCGGTCATCAGCGTGTCGGATTCTCAGTTTATAGATTGCCGTTTCGAGTACGTGATGGAGCGCGACAATGGGGGGAGAGAATGAATGTCACGGCTGTTACAGATATAGGTCATGGCTATATGGTTATGCGAGACGACGGCTTCGGATTCATGCAGAGGAAGGGTCCGAAAGCTGCGACTGAGAGGCCACTCGATTCTAGTGAGAAAATAATTTGTGCCTTGTGCGAAAGAGTAATATGGCTTGATGCCAACGTAAAGAATTTGTTGGTGTGCGAGCAGGCTGTCGCAGAAACGATGAGTGAATCCGGGCGCGGACTTGGGGGGGAATAGAAATGAAGATAGTGTGGTGTAGCAACTACTCAGGACAACCTACAGGCTATGGCGTAATCTGCAATAACGTGGTCCCGTACATACAGCACAATAGCAAACACGAGATGGTCGAGTTCGCTATCTCAGGTATCAATCGCGTTCTGCCGTTCGTGAATAACGGAATCAAGGTGTACGGCTCTTCCAACTTCGGCGGCAAGATGGGCGTCGGGGATTGGCCCGCTATCCAGAATCTAGAGCGGCCTGACATGTGGATGCTCAACTTCGATGCGTGGGCGTCAGAGCGATCTATTCCGAAGCTAGGAATCAAGTACGCGATCTATCCGCCGCTAGACCACGATCCGCTTCCTCCTGTGTGGCGTGACTGCCTAGAGGGTGCAATTGATATTGTGCCTTATTGCCAGTTTGGAGAGCGCGTACTGAAGAATGGACTCGGAATCTCTGCGCCGATTAGCCATTACATCCCGCACGGCGTTGACACGAAGCATTACTTCCCGATGGATGTAAACAGGACTGAGGTATTCGGCAGAGAGACATCCGACGATGCTTTCGTAATCGGCATCTTCAAGAACAACCAGGGAACACGAGCTAAGTACAATCTGCAACTAGAAGGCGTTCGCAAGTTCATCAACACGGTTCACGACGATTCAGTGCGTGTGTACATTCATGCGAGCGCAGTCGGCGGTAATGCGCCTGACCTTCGTGAGCTTGTGCGGAGATATAACCTTGAAGGGCACGTCTATATGATTGCACCGGATAGATACAGATACGGCATCAGCGAGTCAGAGATGGCAGAGACGTACAACGCTTGTGATATTGTCTTGAACTGCGTGGCCGGTGAAGGCTGGGGATTGCCTATCACTGAGGCGTTCGCTTGCGGCGTGCCTGTTATCGGAACCGCGTTCTCTTCCATGCCGGAAATCATCTCAGGCGTAGAGGGCGAGATTAAGAAGAAAGTCTTAGACCACGGCGAGTGTTACGAGGTTGACCGTGGATGGCTAGTCCCGACAGCAAGTAGTGAGTTCACGCTGGGGAAACGATCAGAGCGAAGAACGATCAACACTGACGACATTGCGACCGCGCTAGTGAAGGCATACGAGAATCCAGGCAAGCGTAAGGAAATGGGCGCACGAGCTAACAAGTGGGTACAGAAATGGGACTGGGATCGCGTCGGGGATATGTGGATAGACTACTTCGATAAGATGGCAGAGACGGTTATGCCTAAGAAGTATTCATGGACAGAGAAAGCATCCGAGCCAATCGGAAACAACAAGACGGCGTGCGTTGTCTTCTCATTCAACCGACCGGACTATCTCGTGCAGACGCTTGACTCGCTGGCAAAGAATACGAAGGCTGATGAGTGCGATTGGTTCTTCTATCAAGATGGCTGGAAGAATACAGGGCCGTATCCGTATTGCACAGATGAGCAGGAGAAAGTTGTTGCCGAGCAAGTGCAGCGATGCCTTGAGATCATCGAAGGATTCCCATTTGCTCATAAGGAAATAATCACGCGAGAGGATAACGCTTGCATTGGCGTTCAATGTCAGGAAGCAAAGAAGCGGATCTTCGGCGTGTATGACAATGTGATCTTCTTCGATGACGATCACGTTGTGAGCAAGGATTACATTGACACGCTACTCAAGCTACACGAGCAGTATCCTGACGCGATAGTTGGGGCGCAGGCTACTGAACGAAGGAACATACCAGCCGACGCAACTCTGAGCGATGTTGGGATAGTCACCAAGTCAGAAGGAGATGCGCATGCGTTTCCTGGTCGATGGCGCTGGCTTGCCTATCTGATGCCTAAGGCGGTCCACGAAGCCACGGTAGAACACATGGATGAATACTTGAAGTTTATCGGACCAAGCTATCGGAACATCCCAGACAACGCAGTGAGGGCAAAGTACGGCGTAGTCGTGACAGGGTTTGACGGTGTGCTTGACAAGTTCTGCGACGGCCTAGAAATCAGGCGCGTTGCAACGGTTATACCTCGAGCGCGATATATCGGGAAATATGGCACGTTTGGCACAGAGGCCAACTTCAACGCGATGGGATTCCCAAGTTGGAACCGATACGAGTTCGATGAGCCTGATACGTTCAGAGACTACCGCGCGCCGGCTGAGACGTACGTGAAGGCACACGGGCATAAGTTTACGCCAGATGCCAGCGGGCGGATTCAAGGGGCTGATGAGTGGGTCACAGATGCTATCAAGGTAAACGTCAAGGAAGGCGACACAGTGATAGACGTTGGCGCGTGCGTTGGATACTACACGATCCTGATGTCTGACATCGTTGGTCCGACTGGTAAGGTGTATTCCTTCGAGCCAGATCCAACTAACTTTGCAATCTTGGAAGAGAACGTTGGAGATCGTAAGAACGTGCAGCTTGTGAACCAGGCGGTTTCAGATCATGCAGGGACAGAGAAGCTATATCTGAGTAAGGTAAATAATGGAGACCATCGACTGTATCCTGCTTATGATGAACAAGATGGCGTCGATGTTGTAGTTGTATGCCTAGATGAGTGGATGCCTGAAGGGGCAATTCTTCCATCATTCATAAAGATCGACGCACAGGGCGCAGAGGGTGCGGTCTTGCGCGGGATGAAAGAGATAATAGCCAACTCACCAAACATGAAGATGGTCATCGAGTATGGCCCGAAGATGATGGAGGAATACGACGGCACATCGCCTTGGGCTTTCGTTGATCGATTGCGTGATGGCGGCTTCATGTTGATAGCAGCCAGGAAGCACGATAGCCAATTCGAGCTACACGATCTCTTGACATCGTACTCTACAGAGGATGATAGGTTCACTGACTTGCTGCTTGAGAAAGTAGATCGATTAAGCACGACATCCGCTGACGAAGTATATCACGAAGGATTCGACATAGAGACGCACGGTATTCACTTATGAGACTAGACGAATTCGCAACCAGCAAGTATTCACAGAATGGAGAAGACGGCATCATCGCCCATATCTTCTCTGTGATAGGATTCGAGTCGCGGCTCTTCATCGAGTTCGGGTTTGGCGTTCCTGAGTGCAACAGTCTGAAGCTAATCGAGGATGAAGGATTCGGCGGTCTGTTCATTGACGAGACGGCAGTCTGTGACGACATGACGCAAAGGATGGCAAAGGAAGATAGAGATGTGCGCGTGAGGCTCAGACACCTGACGGCAGAGAACGTTGAGAGCGCCCTACGCAGTATGCCTGAAGACATCGACCTTCTATCCATCGACATAGACGGGAATGACTATTGGCTGTGGAAGGCTATCGAGCGAATCAAGCCGCGTCTCGTTGTGATTGAGATGAATGGCGCACTAGGGCCAGATGTCAGCGTGACGATTCCTTACGATCCTGAGTTCGCCTGGGACCGTGGCAATCATTACGGCGCGTCGTTGAAGGCGCTTGAGCAGCTTGGCAAAGCGAAGGGGTACAAGCTAATCGGATGCGAGCCGAAGGGCGTAAATGCGTTCTTCCTTCGAGATGACATCGAGGGCTTCGACGCTGTTGATGTCAAAGACGCGGTGGATTGGGAGTCGATTTCATACTCGTTTGAAACCTTGAGGCATGAGTGGGAGGAAGTATGACTAAGGGCGAGATCATAACGAGCGTAGTTGAACGATTCGACCGTCCTATACGCGTGTTAGAGATCGGGCGGCTAAGGGCGGCTGATTCTGCGCACGAGCGCGGCGATGGATGGTCAACTCTGCGGTTCGCCAGGAGTGACAAGGTAGAGAAGCTGTACTCAGTAGACAACAACCCTGACACGTTGACAGTGTGCAAGACGTTCCCTGAGTTGCGATGGGATAAGGTTGTCTATGCTGAGAGCGTGCGAGAGCTTGGAGAGATTGAGCCTATCGACCTTCTGTATCTTGATGCTGAGGAAGATGCTGACGCGACGGTAGTGCACTTCCTCTCGATGAAGGATGGGCTATCAGAGGACGCGATTGTTCTGATGGACGATGTATACGATGGGATTAAGGGCGACAACATAATCCCTTTGCTAGTAGATGAGGGATGGCGGGTGGAAGAAGAAGGCCCGATGGCAATAGCTTATAAGGGCGGTGATTGAAGATGCAGATTAAGTGCGACAATCCGGCAACTCCATCGATCACGATAGCGAAGTTCGGGCGATACCGCATTGAGTTCAGCAAGAACGGATATGCGACTGTACCTGACAACGTAGGGCGCTATTGCGTTCGTAAGTATCCAGCGATTAAGGATATGACGAAGAAGCCGGTGGCAAAGAAGACGGTTAAGACGCCAGTAGTGAAGAAGGCGGAGCTAGAGGATTAAACAGGATAGGTGATAGAAATGGTACTCGAAGCAGCGATCAGGCCGCAGAGACTAGACTCAATGAGGGAATCGAGCGGTACACTCCCATCGACCGGGGTTTTCGTTCCGTTTGGAAATGTTGTTAAGCGGTTTTCGTGGACGCCTGATGCGTCGATGGAAGCTCGGAGAGGTATTGGAAGCATTGACGCTCTAGGCCACGACACAGGGCTTGAGACGCATTCAATCGAGGTAGGCTATCTGTTGCAGGGCGCACTAGCTGTGACGGCTACGCTTGACTCTGGCGTAGTTGCAGACGCGGATCAGATCAAGTTCTCAGCTACAGATATTGGACACGATGGCAACGAGATCACGGTGACGCTAGTTGCAGGAACGGCTGATGCTGGTGGGATTACGGTTGTCGGCAAGGCTATCACGTGCGAAGTTGGGACGGCTGTTGCTGACGATCTGTGTACGCTGTTGAATGCAGATACCGATGTATCCGCGCTTGTATCTTGCGCGACTACTTCTGTGACAGATGCCGCAAGCGCGGTCCAGGCTTACGCAGTTGGGACTCTAAGCGCGGGAGAATCTACGCCATTGAGCGAGGCATTCTTGCGCGACTGTGACGATCAGGTTGAGGCAAGGACTATCGTTCTGCGCGAGAAGCATTGCACAGGCGGTACGTCTAGCAATGGGCTGAGGACTTACGTTGTAGGTGAAGGCTGCAAGCCTGCCTCTGCGCGCATCCCTGGCGACCCTGGCTCTGCCGGTCCGATTGAAGTTGGCATCACGTATACGGCTGAAAAGGTAAGGCACTATGAGATTTCGCAGCCATCGACGGCGTGCGTGCTTTACGTCTTGTCTTCAGAGGCGGCGGACTACGCGGCCACGATTACAGTTGAGGACGACGACGGTAACCAGGAAGAGATCGTAGTCAGCGGAACGGGTTCTACAGTGTTCCCGACCATCGACGCGATTGAGCTTGCTTCTGAGCTGACTGGCACGCTTACCGTACTTGAGGGCGCAACGAGTGGCGCAACGCTGGCGGTTGTCTATGGCTCTCTGAAGTATGCAGGCGCTGAGGGTGACTTAGGCGTACCTGTTATCCCTTCGAGCGGATCACGGACTACCACGTTGTCAGGCTCTTATGAGAAGTTCCTGGGCGACACGATCACGCACAACGCAGGGACGATGGCATACGACATCAACTCGGTTGAGCTTACGGTAGATAACAGCATCGAGACATTGCCTCGCAACGATTCTCGCAAGCAGAGGATCATTGAGGGCAACCGCGTACTTCAGTTGACGGCTACGGTTCTTGGTGAGCAAGAGTACCAGCGACAGATTACGCGGCATCTACAGACGGACGAATCGGACATCATCTGGACGCTTACCGACACCACTTTGACGCTTGAGAGCGCGGCTATGATTGGCGCACCTGACAAGACGGTTGAAGAGGGCGGGGCGTATATGCAGCTGAATACCACATTCGAGGGTACTGCAATTACGATTGCATAGGACTACTGATAGCGCCGTCTCAAACGGGGCGGCGCTGGGAGGACGATATGAAACAGGCAACACGAGACATGTTCATGGTGAAGCGCGACGGTGAAGGGAAAGTAATCCCAGTCACCAAGGTAATCGAGTGGGAGGATGGCGAGCTTTCGATTGACGTTCGCCCGATGTCTTACGGCAACATCGAATCATGGAACTCGAAGAGCAAGAAGAAGCAGGGCATTGATGCGAAAGAGATTGCGTCAACGCTGGCAAAGCATATTGCCGATCCAGATTTGAGTGATCTTACCGAAGAGACGTTGAAGGACGATCTGAAGGCAATGGCCGTGAATGCACTACTCATGGCAATCCTCGGAGCGTCGGGCATGAAGGGCAAGGTAAAGGTAGACGCAGACATGACCGCAACGCTGGAACTGGAGGAGGATGAGGGAAACGAATAGAGCAGGAAGAGGCGTTCGAGGCGTGGATGCACTCGGAGATGGGCTACAGCTACATCGGCCCAACCTCTTTCTACCTATTGACGCTAGATGAGATCCAGAGATTGCAGCGGGGGTATGCGACATTGAACGAGGACAAGTCTCAGAAGCCTAGGGAGTCGGACAATAAGAAGCTGGCTGCGTTCAACGATAAGCTGGCAAAGCTGAGGGGATAATGTTCGGCACAGGTGGATTTGAGAAGAACATCAATGTGGTGGTCGGTGGGAATGCCGCTGGCTATATGACTGCAATGACAGCGGCAACGTCGGTGACTAAGGCCTTCAAGCTAGGCGTTGCGGCTGCCGGTGCTGCTATTGTAGTCTTCTCTGGCATCATGCTAAAGAAGGCTGTCAGTGCCGCCGCTGACTTTGAAGGCGCAATGGCCAAGGTGAAGGCCGTCACTCAAGACACAACTAAGACAGCGAAACAAAACGCGGAAGCGTTTGAACTGCTTACAGATAAGGCAAAAGAACTAGGTAGAGAAACTAAGTTCACAATGATGGACATTGCTGGCGCTGAACAAGCGTTAGGCCGTGCTGGGTTCACGACGAACGAAATACTTAGTAGTATGGCAGGTATCGCAGATTTAGCGGCGGCATCTGGGATCGACCTTGCTTATGCTGCGGACATTGCAGCTAAGACGATTCGCGCCCTTGGGCTAGAGGCATCTGATTCAACGCGCATTGCAGATGTGTTTGCTTATGCTGCGGCAAATGCGAACGTTGATGTGATGATGCTTGGTGAGTCGATGAAATACGTTGCCCCCCTTGCCAGAGCCGCAGGATATTCTCTCGAAGAAACAGTTGCGATATTGGCTAAGTTCGGAGACGTTGGTATTCAGGGCAGCATGGCAGGAACATCTCTACGTTTTGCCTTCTCTGCGTTGCTTGCTGAGACTGACGCATTCAAGGAATCGATGGATGATCTTGGAATGTCGATGGATGACGTTACAGGTCCAGACGGCGAGCTGATGGATTTTGTTGATATTCTTGCAATGCTTGAAGAGGCTGGAGCAGACACAGGAAACATCATAGAAATGATGGGGAAACGTGCCGGTCCTGCTATCGCTGCTTTGCTTGCTAACGTGCCAGGACTGAAAGAGTTCACTAGAGAGCTGGAGAATTCAACCGGGGCTGCAAAGACGATGGCCGATATTCTGCGCGATAATCTTGAAGGGCAACTTGAAGTACTGCAAGGATCATGGCAGTTGCTGTTTGTAACTGTTGGCGGAAAAGTTACAGACGTGTTGCAATCATTCATTGAAGACACGCTGATACCAGCGGTCAACGAATTTGCTGCATGGGCAGAAGAAAGCGACGCCCTAGAGAAGAGTCTGGAGACGTTCTTCGAGACAGCGATAAATGGATTTACTTGGCTCATTGATAATTATGGAAAGGTAGTAGCCGGGTTAGAGGCAATCATGATTGCTTTCGGCGTACTTATCGCGACCAAGGTTGTAGCTGGAGTGAAAGCCCTAACTGCAAGCATAGTTTCTCTCTTCGCAGTATTGACGGCGAATCCGTTGTTCTGGCCCTTATTGGGGCTTAGTGCCGCTGTATATGCAGCACCTCGAATACCTGATTACTACAACCTGATCAGTGATGCTATGCACGGACTTGACGACAAGCTGGTTGAAGGAATATTCGGTCCTGAGGCTGAGCGCAAGGTAACTCAAGCTGTAGTAGATTTCATGTCGAAGGGTATCAATGATGCTGAGACACAGCTACTGGCATCAGGAACGTTGTCTGTGGAGATAGAAAATGCACTGGCTTGGGACATCGCCGCTATAAGAGGCGCGGCGATGGAATCCCTTGAGTCAGGAATGGGCATGGACTTCGTGCTTGCTGAATACAAGACGGGTGTCGAAGGCATCCTTGACGAGTATGACCTACTAGGAACAGGGATTCACGCTGAGTTCGTGAGGATACTAGACGACACTGTCAGTATATGGGAAGAAATGACAGGCGTTATCAGAACGGAGGTCAAGGCATGGGAAGACATCACCAACTCATTCTTTACGCCATCTGCCTCGCTGTTGGGATTCACAAATCCATTCTCCCCTGCTATACCATCAGCCTCACAATCAGAACAACTTGGTCCAACAATTGCGCGTGCTCAAGATTTGATGCCTTCAATCAGCGCGGAAACGCCAGAAGATATCTTGAACCTTTCTGACTGGCGAGATTCAATGGACGAACTGCGAACTCTGATGACCGACACTCCAACACAGGCGACATCAGCGCTGAAAGAATTCATGACTCAGTTCGGTAGCGTACCGGCGGCATTGCTCGCAGGAAGCGGGGCGGCGCGTTCTGTTCTGTCTGATCTCGAAGAATTGCAACGCATGGGCGTAGAAGGATTGGCTGGCGACATATCGTACCTCGAAGGGTTGGTTGGCATCACAGCACAAGAAGCTGCGGACGCTGCGAAACAAGCAATAGCAGACGATAAGGTTGCCGCTGCTCAGGCTAAAACCGATGCTGACGCATTGCTGAGAAAGAACGAAGAGATTGCCATTGCCTCTGCTGAATTGATGCGTACAAACTTTGAGTCCAAGTTCACCGACCCGATAGCGCAAGCATTGGCGACTGGCGACTGGGAGCAAGCGGCGCAAGCTGTTAAAGCTATGGCGGTATCATTCCCCGAGCTAACGGCTGATGCTGCGGATGTAAGTGCGGCGCTTGAGAAGGTTGGGCTTGCTGGCATCTCTCAGATAGACGTGATGCAGGCGTTGACTGGAATGGAGAGCGAGCTAGTGTCTGTGCTTCAAGATAGGATCGCGCTGGCCGAGCTTGCCGGGGATCTCGATATGGCTAAGTCGCTTGGTGAAATACTTGATAGTCTGTTCGACGGTACTGAGGATACGTGGCAAGAGAAGACATCGGAGTGGCTTGATAAAGGCTTTGGCACGCTTATCAATGCCGCCATTAGCATACTGCCTGACAAGCTAGAGAAGTTTGCGTCAGGGATATTTGACATATTCTCAACTGCGCTCACGAATCCGCTTGACGCAATAGCGAAGGCGATAGTCTTTGTGGTAGACATGCTTCAATCGCTCATGTTGGCTCCATTGCAGGCGAAACTAGACGACCTGAATGAGCAGCTTGACGGCCTCAACGAGCGGCTTGCAGAGCTAAAGGACCAACACGCGGAGCTAAAGAATCAAGAGGCAGAGCTGTTGGAAGTCTTCAGTTTCTACACGGAAACCATGAGAAGCATTGGCGCGATAATGAACAGCGTATTCAGCAAGTTTGGAATGCTTGGTGAAATCGCAAGCGCGACGATGGACGCTTTCATAAGCTCTGTTGAGATGCTAACGCTGTCCGGCATTGATCTCTTGAGAGCGGGAATGCAGATGCTCACAAACTTCATCGGCTCTCTAGTGAATTCCATCATGAGCCTGATTGAAAAGAGCGACGCATATAACGCGGTACAGTCAGAGGGTGCGCGCGCGTGGAAAGCTATCTCTGATCTGTTCGGGCAGTTCCTATGGCCGCTTGCCGCACTGTTACAGCACATCCTAGATTGGCTAGGCATCCAGACTGAGGCGAACGCACAGGCAGCAATAGCCAATGAGATCGGCGTACCAGCTATGTTCAAGCGAGCGTCCAGGGCTTACGAGTCGGCAGCGCCAGGAGAGATATTCGCACCTGAGGCGACAGGCGGCGGAGAAGTTGAGATACCAGCTTGGGCGACTGCTGTTGTTGAAGGAATAGCTGAGGCAGTCGAGGCGCTGTTGAAGAGTTTCGGGATTGATAGCTGGGCAGACTTGCTCGAGAAGTTCAAGGCGGGTTCGATCACGTTCTGGAATTACGTGACGGCAAACATTCCAAAGCTGATAGGCACACTGACTACGATCTTCAATACGCTGAGTGATGCGTTCGGTAGCGATTTCGTAGGGACGATAGTCGGATGGTTGAAGGATGGGTTTGATTGGCTTATCAATGAAGGCCCTGGAGTAGTGCGAGACGCGGTTGACTTCATTGAAGACCTGTTTAAGCTCGCTAGCGATGTGTGGGGATGGCTACAACAGTTTACCTGGGCTGAAATTAAAGCGTTAATTGAGGATAAGTTCGCTGAGTTCATTACCACTCTGGAAGAAGTCGGTGAGATGACTGATGTGGTTGACGAAATAGCTTTGGTGCGCACGGCTATAGACGGCGTTGCTACCGCGATTGGTGGGGTAGAAACTAGAATCGGAGAAGTTAAGACTGCGATAACAGGCGTGGAGGAAGAGATGGCGCGAATGAAGGCTACGTTGGCAATAGCGTTCATCACCGTTGGGGCGGGGATTATTGGAGCGATAGCTGGCGGATCTGGTCTTCTTGGTAACGCTGTTACCGCAACTGCCGGAGCATTACTTGGCATTAGCGGAGGGCTAATCTTGTCTGGTATTCTTGGTGCTCTTGGGGCACTTGGTGAAGGCTTCGCAGAAGGTGGTGTATTCAATAGCCCGACGATGTTGCCTGCGCACATGGTAGCAGAGGGTGGAGTGCCTGAAGCTTACTTACCACTGAGCAAGGAAGTGTTCGGGAATATCGGGCAAGGAATATCAGATGCAGGCGGCGGCGGGTCTAACGTGATCAACAACTATATAAAAGTCGTTGTCGGAGAGGAGGAACTCTCTGATATACTTGTTGAGAGTTCGCAAAGCAGAAGCAAATACCAGACGGGAAGATATGCAACTACGTCAGGACTAACGGGGAGATACTGATGGCACAACGAACGCGAGTCCCATTCCGAGTTAGGGTATGGCACGATGACGATACAGCAGTTGACATCTCTGACCGCATAATCGGCGGACCTAAAATCTATGGCGACATAGACGCCGGGGATTGGAAATGCACGATGACGATTGATAACTCGTTCACGTGGGTTAAGGCTAGTCTATCGCTCGATCCGAAAGACGAACTATCGACGCACAACCTAGACAGCAGCTCTGCGCTCGATCCTTTACTAACTGAGAACCACGCGGTTCAAGTAGACACATACGAGTCGGGCGCATGGGTTGTCCGCTTCCAGGGGTATGCAGGTTCGCCAGTCAGAGATAGTTCTGTAGTGAGCAAGCGGCATACTATCTCGTTCAAGCCATACGGAATTACGATGGGTCTGAAGGAAGATGACCGCGTTGACCAGATACTCTATTCAGCCCGCGACCTTGCAACGTCGCTGTTGACATCCATCCTAAAACAGTCAGGAAGACTAGGCAAGCTGTCACACGTTGTCGTGCTAGACGATCCATTAGCGCAGGTAACAGAGTACGTATCAAAAGCTGGCAGTCCTTGGGCGGCATTACAGGCTGCGGTCGCGCCTACGGGCTATGTACTCGCTTCAAGGCATCATGCGTCAGGTGTGGCCTACAATGATGGATCAGGCGAATCAACGCCGTCTGAGGGCTTCTATCTCACGATGTACAATCCGCTTAGAGCTAAGACGGCTGTGGACTATACGTGGACAGACGAATGCGAAGGTCGATCAGGATCGTACTCGATAGATGATACACGAACATGGGTCAGAGTTGCATACGAGATTGCCAACGGCGCACAGAAATACACGACGCCTGCAACGGACGATGCCGCTCGATTGAAGTGGGGGATTCCAGCCGGTGATGGAACGAAGCTACATAGGAAGATGCAGCTCGTTGAGAACAACAACAGCTTTGTGAAGACGAAGACAGTTGCTGAGACGTATCGCGACTTCGCATTGCACGACACAAGCGCGGCGACTTCCTACGAGGTTGTGAAGCTAGACGAACTCTGGACAGAGCCTAGCCTTCATTCGCTTGTTGAGTTCTCGTTCAATGACTACACAGTACAGATGGGCATCACGAACATCGAGTATGACCTGTCGGCAGACACGCCAGGAGGCCGCACGGTATTCACCGGCGCGGTTGATAAGGTGATCGGGCTTAGGAATTACTGGCTTGGCCGGGAGATGACCGACGAAGAGAGGACGAAGCAACGGCTGTCGTGGCTTGAAGGCGGGATGGAGAAACTGCCAACGCCTAGAGTCTTGAGCTATCGTCGATGGACGTATCAAACACGGACTGGCGAAACGCGCTCTGCGATGTCGATACGATGGGAAAGATGCAAAGCGTATTGGTATGGATACACAGCCGTCTATCTCTCTTATGATGATAAGCTACACTATCCTGTAGAGCCGACAACTACATCAAGAAGCACGTCAGTTGTGCTTGATCCATTACCGGCAGGTGTTGATGTGTATTTCAAGCTGAAGAATTTTCCGGCTACTTCAATGTCGCCGCAAGGGAGACGATAATGAGCTTTGATAAAAGCATAGAAGTGATAATGACGATAGGAACTCTCGCGGCTCAGTCAACGATACCGGCTAATCCAGGTGGGACGGAATGCACGGATATTGACATGGACGTTTCTAGCTCATTCGCGTTGACGCTTGCTGGGACTTTCTCTGTCGCCGGAACGATTACGGCGCACGTAAGAACTTCACCAACTGGCGGCACGGTTGAGTCTGTTTGGGATTCTCAAGACTATACCTCGTTTGACTTGATAGCGTCGGCAGGCAGTAGAGAGCAACTGACGAAAGGGATTTGGTGCGATCCGCTCTATGCATGTGTGATGGTTGTGAACGATGGAACCGAGGCCGTGAACAACGTGATAGTTACGCGCACGACGCAGGATATGGAGGCGGTGTAGGATGGCCGACAACCCAGCGACTAGAATACCTGTAAGTGTTACTTCTGTGAACACGCTTCTACAGGATGGGTCAAATCCGCTTACCGCGAACTGGGACGCAGGCGCATTCGACATCCGTGCACAGAAGCTCACAGCAGATGCGTTGACGGCGGGGCGGGTTATATACACTGGGACAGAAGGATTGCTGTCAGTAGATAGTGATCTCAGATGGGATAATATCAATAAGTGGCTTGGCATCGGAATGGAACCAACGCTGCCAATCGAGTCTTCAGGTATGATGCGAATTATTGGAACAAACAAATCGATGGGTGATGGGGCTGGGCGAATAACTGGTGACGGACTAGAGTTTTTCTATCAGATAGGAGTAATTGGGACATCTGTTCAGACTATTGGGGCTGGACTCGACGACCTTACAGGTTCTGGCAGATTTTGGGGGCCGACAGAACATGTGTATCAGTTCACGATTTCTACCGCTGCTGGCACAGACAAATTCACATGGTCTGTAGATGGTGGTGGAGAGAGTGGCGAGATCGAGATGACCGGTGCGACACAGACTATCGAACACGGCCTGGATATTACGTGGGGCGCAACGACAGGCCATGATCTAGGCGACAAGTGGACAATAACGTGCGTTGCACCAGTCGGATACGTGCAGGCGGAATGGCGACATCCGACGACACAATCGGAGGATACACGGCTGCCGCTAGACTTGAACTGCGGGACGCTAATAATCGACGGCAACCGACAGACAATGATGACCAGCCCGTTGGGGGCGCAACTCAATTTACGGTATAGCAATCTGGTCTACACTACGTTTGAAGTTGATGCTACCAACAACTTAATTATCACGGGGGCGGGTTATGGGAACGTCGGTCTCGGATGTACCCCTGCCTATAAACTAGATGTCTATGGTGCTGGTTTCAGGATACAATCCCTCGGCGCTGTTGCCGCAGTAGCGTACTTCAAGCGCACAACGTCCGCGACAGCGGCAGATGTTGGCATTACAGACTATTACAACGCTGCAACCAGAATAGGGCAGCTTGGATGTGCAGCAGATGGCGCGGCTGATAATGGCAAGTTTGATTTCTGGGTAGCAACTGGCGGGTCACTTACTCGGCGGATGTCTATCAAACATGATGGAAGCGTCGGCATCGGGACGGCAAGTCCAGGCGCAAAGTGCCACATCGACCAGTCAAGTACTACAGGCGCGATCCCAGTATTGACATTAGATCAGGCTGATGTGTCAGATGGATTCATCAATCTTGTAGGAACTAGCGCAGCAAGTGCGACTGGGCCTATTTCAACATGGCATGCAGGTGGTGCGGAAATCGAAGGCTATTACCGCATCGAAATTAACGGCGCTCAAAAGTGGGCACCTTACTGCGCAGACCCAACATCCTAGGAGTGAACAATGAGTTTCAAACAAGAGACAGCGAGAACACCGGCAAGCATCGGAGATTACAGCGTGATAATGACTGGATATTCCGAGCAAGATAAGACGCCGACTGCAAGCTATGAAGTTCAGCTTCGATGTGCAGACGGCAGTATATTTGCTCTGAAGACAGGAAATCTAGTGCCAGAATTGCCGCAAGTACACATCGACGCGGCACTGGCATTGATGGAGTATGTAGAAGAAAGGTCACAGGAGTTCTTGCCTGAATAGGAGGCACAATGAAGAAGCTACATATTGGAAATGAAATTGCGTTGCTTGGCGGCAAGCCGATGATGTTCTCTGAAGACGGCGTGGAAAGAACGATGGCTGTACGCGATCTCTTAGTGCAGCTATATCCTCGGATGTCAGGCAAAGGGAAAGAGAACTCGCTGTCGCTGTCTGCAACGATGCACAAGATTTACGGATGCAAGGAAGACTACATCGAACTAGAGGACCACGACGCAAAGATTCTTGAAACAGCGGTAGAAGGCACAGAGCCGCTTGCATGGGTTCAGGCTGCGATAACTGAAGCATTCGACGAATAGGAGACTACTATCTACGGCAGAAACCGATTCGGGACAACGAGATACGGAGCGACGGGCGAAACGATTCACGAGACGCTGGTTACGCCTCCAACGGGCGGGATTGGCATCACAATCGAGTAGGAGAATAGATGAGCCATTCAACACTCAGAGGGGTAAAGAATCTTGACACGCTAAACGCTCTGCCTAGTCAATGGGCGAGCAACTTCAGCGCAGAGATACACGTCACGGCTGCGGTTGATACCGTCGCGCCTGTTACGCCGTCTTCCTTCGCGGTGAATGGGATAGCCGAAGGGATCACTTTGACGTGGGTTAATCCTACGCTCAATGACGATGGCACAAACTGCTATGACCTCTCAGACATTGCCGTATATCGTTCAACTTCGGCAAGCATAGACATCACGAACGCCGGGACGTATACCAAGAAAACTCTCGTTGACGGCGAGGCATACACTTTCCCAGCGAGCGACACGACGCAGACATATTATTTCGTCATCACGGCAATTGACACGAGCGGCAACGAATCGACTGCAAGCGCAGAGCTAAGTGACACGTCGAACAAGCCTATCGGAGGGGATCCAGTTATCCCAGACGATGCCACCGGCAAGATCTTCAACGACGCAATACCTCCACCAGGCGGCGACGGAATAGTTACAGGATACGCGATGATCGGGATAGCCTTTCAGACGCCGCCATCGACCGTACAAGGGCTTCGTAGCATCAGGCTTTGGTTCCAATACACAGACGACGCAGGGACGAACTGGCGAGACGAAGACGGCGTAGCGACTCAGTGGACTGAGCTATTCCCTGAAGGGCTTATCGGCTTCCTTCACAAAGACGTTCTGCTTCAGACGAACATCGGGACGCGAGCGTATCAGTACAAGGCCACGTTCATCGGCGAGGACGATACAACCGAAAGCTCAACGGCTGACACGGCAGGCGGCACGGGCACAGTTTGCGCTGCGAACAATAACAACCTAGTCGCCATCTCAATCTTCGCAATGAATATCGTGTGTCTTGGAGAGGTTGTTGCCGATAGTATCAAGGCGAGCGTTATCACGACTGACAAACTGTCGTTCACTGCCTATGTGATCGGAACGAATGACATTGACGACGTGGTGGATGGCACGACATATAGCCGCGTCTTGACTACCGACATCACGGCAGGGCATATCCTGCTGTCCGAAACTACTGGAGACTTAGACGATATTGGAGATGGAACTACCTATAGTCGTGTGCTAACGACCGACATCACGTCGGGACACATCCTGCTTTCTGAGGCAACTGGAGACATCGACAACATCGGAGACGGGACGACATACAGCCGCGTACTGACAACTGATATAAGCTCAGGGCACATCCTGCTGACCGAAACAGTAGGCGACATAGACGATATTGATGACGGGGCAACCTATGCCAAGGTGCTCAATACTGACATCACGTCCGGGCACATCCTGCTATCAGAAACGACTGGAGACTTAGACAACATAGACGACGGATCGACATATAGTCGGATTGCTACAACCGACATCAGCTCTGGGCATATCACAGTAGTTGCGTCTACTGCGTCGATCAACATAAACTCCGCTGTCTTTGAGAACGCCGGGATTCAGCTTCAGTATAACGCGGGCACGCCTCAATTCTACGTTGGCGACGGGGCTAATGAGTTTATCATGCTCAAAGCCAGCAAGCTCCAGTGGAAGGCGGCAAATACCGAACTTGATGCGGGTGGTAATCTGAGTTGCGCTAACCTCACGATCACGGGCGGCTCAATCGACCTCAACGGCAGCGTGTTCAAGGTTGACGCACTAGGACAAGTGACCTGTTCAAATATCCAGATAACAGGCGCTGGAAGTACTTGGGGTGGGGCGGTTCTCGGGACTTCATACATCCCAAATCTTAGCACAGACAAGCTAACAACAGGGATTCTTGTTGTAGATAGGACAGCGGCAAAGTGTACAGACGAATTAGCTGATGAGACGGCAGCTCACGACTGCCAGAACCCAGGCGATTATACGACTACCATTATTGACGGCGGACTCATTACTACAGGAACTATTCAATTCAAGGATGGGGCCGCAGTTACCAAAGCCGGGATGACCGCCGCAGGAACCGGCGATGCTAATATCCGCATCTGGGCGGGGGATACCTACGCGAATAGGGCGACGGCAGCATTCCGAGTCTCTCAGGGTGGGTCTGTAGTCTGCTCCAACCTCACGAT
>Ga0207997_1000200_pt1 | contig 29418 bp, 61 predicted proteins | sample AntAceMetag02UKN_FD_184777 | JGI IMG/M metagenome (GOLD analysis project Ga0207997, IMG submission 184777) | Saline lake microbial communities from Ace Lake, Antarctica - Antarctic Ace Lake Metagenome 02UKN (SPAdes) (version 2) | ecosystem: Environmental > Aquatic > Non-marine Saline and... | reverse complement strand
AAAGAGCAATTTTTGCTGTAAAGGCGAGTATTCTAAGGTCTAGCTTTTTTAATATTTTTGACTTACGCATTTTTATTTCTAAAAATATTAAATTATATCTTTAGCTAGATGCATTTTACCTTTAAAGTTTCCTTTGTTCCTTCTCATTTCTTTAAATATCTTCTTGAGCCTAGATTTTAACGCTGTATAGAACAGCCAAACCTTTTCTTTGTCTCCTTTGTTTTTCTCATATTCTTGAAGCAAGAACCCTAGCTTAACGTCTACACCTAGCCTTATTATTTCTCTAGCACGTTCTAGCGTTATCTCTAAATACTTATCAGCTTCTTCCATATCTTTATCATACGCAGGCTTGAATTGATTGTGGTAATAATCCTGTCTTTCCTCAAGCCGCTTGATGTTCGTTATTAGTTTAAGGTTGTGCTGAAATAAATCTAAATTCAGCTTTGCGAACAAATAAGAATCCTCTGTAGAGGAAAGTTTGGCGCTTGTTTCCTCAATAAGACTTCTAAGTAGCGATATATGCTGCTCAATATCCTTACTAACTCCGATAAGCTCTACGTTGTCGGGCTGTTTAGAGTGACTGCCATACAGCTCAATATCAGTCAACTCATCGGCTACCTTTTGAGCATCCTTAAACTCTATAAGCGCTTGCTCTTTTTTACTAGCTATTTTTCCTATTTCGGGTATTATGTAGTTTTCATACTCATTTTTAGCTTCCTTGAAAGAGGTTATATAGTGCCTTAACGGTATAGTTGCTTCGTGAATAGACTTCTCCATACTTAAAGGAAGAAGTTTATCGCACGGAACGCTTAATGTATTTTTTTCTATTGCTTTTTTACACTCGTCAATATATTCGGAGTACATTCTTATTCCTTTGCTCCAAATGCCCATTAGCTTAAAGGTTATTTCTTTTCTGTAAAGAAGATTTTCTAGTTTAGTATTCATTTTTTATTTATTATAGGTTTTAAAATCTCATCTATTGAGTCTAGCCAAGTGCCGTTTAAGTGTTTGCACATAATGCTAGTGTCTGCGTAAATAGGTATGTCTTTTTGAAAGCAGTCACTAGCAAACCAAGTATCTGCGTGATATATGTTGTTTAAGTCAACCCTAAAAGGTATCTTATTCATAACGTAATTACTTATAAGCACACAACCAATACCTAAGTGATAAACTTTCTTTACTGTTCCGTCAAAAAACAACGGCTCTTCGTGTTCTACAAATGGAACTACTCTATAAGCTCTGTAGCTTCTATCTAAAGGTTCGTTTATTTGCACCATAGACTTACGCATTTTACCGTGAAATATATCGTACACCGCTCCAATCACTTGCTTCTTAGAGTATAGCAATCTTTCAATAACGTCTATAGGTGGAATCACATCTGTTTCCAAGTGAAGCATATAATCGAAATTATTCCGTAAAGCATATTTACGGCAAGCATCGTGAGCCTCTGTAGTCCTGCCTAATACAGACGGTATGTTTACACCTACTTTTTCACATACATAAGTAGGGTGGTTTTCTTTGATGTAATTTCTAAAGTCGTCAGACTCACTATTCTCGGCTATGTAAACCTTACAATTCGGATAAGTCAAAGAGTCTACTCTTTTACTCCACTCTTCCCAACAGTATTTTTTGCTTTCGTGTTGGGGCGCGGCTATTAATACTTTCGGAAATTTATATTCCTTTTCCGTAAGCTTTCCGTCAATATTATATATGTCTGCCATAGTTTGTGATTATGCTTCAAAAATAGCAATTTACACCCTTATAACAAAGAAAATCTTAACAAATTATGACAAGTATTTTGTAAGTATTTTACAAGTAGATAAAGGCATAATAGATAAAAAAGTAGCGTATTTGTCAAGAAGAAAAAAATAAAGTAGAGTATAAAATTTTGATATTTGTGTATTATATTAAAAAAACGGATTGTGTAATCCAAAAAAATTTTTAAAATGGAACAAGTAAAAGGAATGGTCAAAGCAATGATTCCCGTAGCACTAGGAGTAGCGGCAGGTATGTTTTTATACGAGCAAGTAAAAAAAGCAACCGCAGCAGCAGCAGTTGAGCTGTAGTCTAAGGGGAGCAAAGCAATTAGCCTAATTATTAAGAATCGCTCTAATAGTCCAAATAGACTAAGGAGCATAAAATTTTGTTAAAATGGAAAATTATTTTTCAGACGCACAAAACTTCGCAAATGACACTTATTCTAACTATGATGGTTGGGATGAAATGGGTGGTGGAGAATACGACTACGCTAATGCGGGAGTTGGGGCAGAAGCTAAAGCTTCATTGCCATTCATTATAAATATAGCCAATTCAACTACATCTGATGTAGCGAACGTTGTGTTTTTAGGAGCAAACAGTAACTTGTTTGGTGCTACGAATTTTGGTAATACTGCGGCAATTATCATTACTATGGATAACGGTTCTGTAACTTATACAGAATTTTTAGAGTCAATTAAGTCTGAGCCATTCAAGGTAGGTCTTATGTATCTTCAATCTTCCAACACGTCTCAACCGTTTAGGCAATTAGTTATTTCTTACCGTGAGCCGAATGGTCGTGAGGTTACTATGCCAGTATCTCCTGCTCTTGACCCAATGCAACAGCAAGGTGGTGTGACTATCGTGAGACATAAGTTCCCTGTGAACGCTTTCACACAAGTCACTACAACTCTTTTAGCTTCTGCTACGTTGACAGTTAGATTGTACCCAAGTGAGCAACTTGATGTATCAAGAGGATTAAGTGGTCGTCCTGTAGGAAAACCTTACAGCAAGCCAAATTTATCTCAATTCCAATTTCCGTCAAGAAGAAATTTGGTAGGGTAATATCGGTTTGTAATAAACAGATTTAAAAGGGCAGCAGCGAAAGGTTGCTGCCCTTTTTTTTTGTAAACTTAAAATTTATATAATGACGATATATGAATACGTTGCCGAACAGAATCCTATTGGTGCAAAAACTGTACTAAATAGTTTTGGTGAAAAAGCAGTACCTAGACCCGACATATTGGCTAAACAGCTTGCTAACGCAGTCAACAAGTATGGTAAAGATGCTTTATTTAGGATTGCCTCAGTACACCCCGATTTGGAATTAGTGAATCAGTACAATAAAGTTGCAAATCCTGCAAGCGAAAAAGATTGCGGATGCGACAAAAAGAAGGAGTCTGTATTTTCTAGTGCTGATGGCGAACAGTTAATTAAATCAGTAGAAGACAAAATTAACGACCTTAATAAGCAAAGCTCAGTCCAAACTCAGCCTTCTGATAGTAAGTCAAATGATAAAACTGAACTTATGATTATAGGTGCGGTAGCGATTATTGCGATTGCCTTAATAACAAAAAAATAATGAGATATCAAGGAAATATAATTGAAAATCTTCATTCAGCAGCTATGTCAAATGATAAGGTCTTGTTAAAAGATTTGATTCTAGACAAGACAGCAGAATTAATACAGACTAATCCTAAAGCAATTATTAAGGCTTTAAGAATGTCAAATGTAAAGGTTTCAGATAGCGCCACTAAAGCTCAATTAATTTCAATTGCAGTAGAGAGCATTTATCAAAATAGAATATTTCAAAAAAATTTAGCAGTAACCATAGCAGAAAATGGTATTGCGCAAAACGCAGCTTATTCAAACTTTAATCTTAAAGAGTTTTTTGGCAAATTAGGCGGTGGCGGTGGCGGTAGCGGTAGCGGTGAATCTTCGGAAGGAGGTGAAGGTGGCGGTGGCGGTGGTAGCGCTGTGTCTGCAATTGCGGATATGATAGGCTCGATAAGTCAATGGGGCGCATCAAAGAATCAATTAAAAGCTGAAGAAGCAAAGTCTAAAAGTTTAATGTACCAAAAGATTTTTGGTGACAAGGAAAAGAAAACAAATTGGCTTCCTGTTGTAGCTATAGCAGGAGTTTTATTAATAGGTGGAATTGTTGTTTATAGAGTTACGGCAAAATAAAAAAAAGTGGATTATAGAGCTTACAAAAATAAAAAATTTGTTCTCCAAAAGATTGCAAAAATAATTAAGCATAATCCAAAAATTATATTGAATGCATTAGAGCGTTCAAATGTATATGTTGAAAACACAAACAGTAAAAGGGAGATAGCGGAAAAGACGGCATACGCTTTAGCAAACACAAGAAGATTCCCTTATATTATAGGTAATGAATTAGCCAAACAAGAAGCTCTTACCGCTTACAGTAATCTTGGCGGGAAAGGTAAGATTGATTGGAAAGGTCAAACAGTTGATTCGGGCGCAACTATCGGTAAAGCTACGGCAGCAGGAGCTAAATCGGGAGGTATTGTGGGCGCAATAATAGGTGCGGTTGTAGGTGTTGTTGATGCGGGATTTGGTTGGGCTAAAGCGGGAAAAAACGCTAAAATTGAAGAGGAGCAGTATAGGCAAGAGCTGTTAAACGACCTCTTCACTAAAAAAGAAAAGAAAAATAAATACCTACCTATTTTTATTATAGGTGGAGTTTTGATTGTAGGTGGAGTTGTAACTTATTTTGCACTTAAAGAAGAATGAAAGTAGTAGAATGCATATTAATAGATGATTGTTTAGCTCCTAAAAGAGTAGGCAATACGTCTAAAAAGAAGGCTTTTAGAAGAGGGCAAAGAGTTAGGGGTACGGTCACTAATATAGCGCTCACTCCCGACAGTCAAGTTTTAGCCTTAAAAACAAAGGATGGATATATAATTCCCGAACCTTTTTTAAATATTATAGGGGAAGTAGGTGGAGAATCTTCTAGGAAAAATGAAACGCACGAAGAGGTGGAGTATGCTGAAATAATAGAAGATGAAGAGGTAAACGGAAACCCTTCTTTGTCTAGTATAACAGACAGCATAAAAGCTTCAAACATCATCTCTCAAAACTCTATAAAAAGCAAAAGAACGGTAAACTTTGCTTTTGGTGGGGCTGCAGTAGGATTAGTCTACGCTATGATGAAAGGACAAAATAAACTTTTATCATCGGCAGTAGGAGGTATAGTTGGCGGTATTATAGGAAACTACGTAAGTGGAAAAATTAAAGAAAATGAGTGAAAGCATATTAACAAGTTTTGGAACTAAGCTGAAACCAATAAATATTAACGCTGAATTATTTAGGTTAAATAATGACAAGGAGATTTTATTGGATAGCGACATTGAAAATGAAGTGGGTACTAAAAAGCTGTTTAAAAAAGGCTCTGTAATTGAAGCAACTATTTGGGAGGAGGTTCATAAAGAAGGTAAGCGAAGACAAGTTGCTATGGTTCAAGAAGGCGATAACGGTAGATATTTAATGCCTATAGCAAATATTTCCCCGACAACAAAAGAGTCTATAAAAGACAAGGAAGAGGTAAAAAAAGAACTAGACGAGTTAAAAGAAAAGGTTGAAGCGGTAGTTGAAGATGCAAAAAAAGAAGCTGATGACATCTTAGCTAACAACCCAAAAGGGTTTTTAGAGAAAGATTTTATGGGGTTTAAAGGAAAGCAAATTTTAGTCGCTTCTTTAGGTGTCATTATTCTTATAAAACTATTTAAGTAACGTCAGTTTTTCAAGATTTAATAGCAGTAGTTTAGTAAGAAGAGATTAGCGATACTATTTAAAACACAAAAGAAATGAATCCACATTATCAATACGCCTTATTAGACGAGTTTAGTCACGCAAATGCCACGCCTTCAAGAACAGTGAACGGAGGTGGCGGAGGTGGCGGAGGTGGCGGAGGTGGTCGAACGCCTGTGGCGCAACGAACCCCTGTTAATATGCCGCTAAGTGCTATCGTAGAAGAAGAAACCAATAGACCTCTCTCTACTGCTACTACTACTACTGAGTCTGACGAGCCTGCCACTACTCTTGGTGACAACACGATAAGAAACCCTCAAACCACGATTAATATATTTAATCCTAGCGGTCAAACATCTAGTACATCGCAATCTGATGAGGTTACAGTAGACGGAGGAACGGGAGAATCATCTGATACGGCATCTCAAGGCGGTGCAACAGGCGGTGGTTTTGGTGGTGGCGGTGGAAGTGCTGCGGAGAAAATAAAACCCAAAAAGAAAAAAACTATCCTACCCTTACTGATAGTGGCGGCAGGGATAGCTGTATTAATATTTAAACCTATAAAATAAATGGGAGCAGCAGCAGAGTATTACGGATATTTATTAAGCCAAGGCTACGGGAAATCTCAGTTAAAAGAATTTTCTGAAATAGCGGGAAGAGCGGAGAGAGGTGAAATCAGTCATAATCAAGCCTATAAGCAAGCGTGTAAAGCGGGGTTCGGTCAAGTAGAAGGTAATGGTTGGGAAAATGCCGAAGGAGAAGAAGGAACGAAAAAGACTTTTGGGGATTGGGTAAATACAGCACAAGAAGCGGGTTGGATTGATATTGGACTCGGACTAATTGGAGGCTTTATTCAAAAACAGAAAGGCAAAAATAGCGGTGGCGGTAGCAGCAGTCAATTAACGGCAGAGCAGTTAAGAGCGCAAGCCCAAGCAATAGAAAGACTAAAAGAAGAGCAACGCTCAAAGAAAATAAAAATAGGAGTTGGAATTGGAGTTGCGGTATTGGCTGCGATAGGTGTAGTGGTAATTATAGTAAATAAAAACAGAAATAAATAAAAAATATTATGAATAAAAAAGTTTTAATATTCGGAGGCGTAATTGTAGCGGCAGCATTAGGATTTTACCTTTACACGAAAAACAAAGCCAACGGTGGTAATTCAGAAGGCGAATTGAAAAGTGGAGATGTTAGTGACCCAAGTTCAAGTCCTGTCGAAGTCAGAAGTGACTTGAAATGGGTTGCCAATAAAAAGATTGCGGCTTATTTAGCAACTGTACTCAATACGGGTAAAGGGGTTAATCTTAGAAATTGGATAAACCTAATTAAAAAAGAAAGAGCGGCTGATTCCTCAAAATGGAAAGATTCAGAGGGCTTGACGGGTCAAGTAAGCGATATTGCTCACGCTTTATATCAAATGAGTGAACAAAACACGCACGGAGTTACGTGGAGTCACGAGCTGAAGTACGGCTTAATGGATAATCAATAAATTCACAATTAAAACATAGGTAATGGATTTAAATACAATGTTAGCGGCATCATCGGTTGGAAGACAGGATGGGTACGATACTCAAATAATTAAAGAGGTGTGGGCTAACTTCCCTACTGACGGTGATATGAGCAGCTTCACGGCAGCAGACTTTGAAGGCGAAACTAATATTTGTGAAAAAGCCTATGAGTCTCAAGGCTCTGAGGCTTATAATAATTGTTATGCGGCAGCTATCTCTTCAAACACACCCGAACATAACGCTTTAGTAAGAAAATATGCTGAGGCTCAAGCAAAGGGTTATTCAAAGGATTTTGCATCATTCAAAAACAAGACGGGAAACTTGTCGGCTCTCGGAGATTTAGCTACGGGTATTTTAACGAGCTTGTTCGGTAACAAAGGCGGGAAGGGTAGTGAAGGCGGCACTCGTTTAACTGATGAGAAGTTTCTAAATCCCGATTTAGGGAAATCCAAAACGGGTCTGTACATCGGTATCGGTGCGGTAGTTTTAGCAGGAATTGGTACGGCAATTTACTTTGCAACAAGAAACAAATAATTATGGATATTTTACCCGCCATTAATAATAAAAAAGGGTAATTAATTAGTATTTTTAACAATAACAAAAAATTAAATTATGCAAGACAATTATAACTATTTATCAGCGGAAGAAACGGGAATAAAGCCAATTGATACGGCTATCAATAAAGCTTTAGATTTTGAGCAAAGCTACTTAGGTAAGCCTTTGGTTCAGTTTGCGCTTTTAGGATTAGCAGCTTTCGGAACATATACTTTGATTAAAAAATATATTTAATCAAGGTGAGCGAGGCTTTTAAGAACACATTTTTCGGGGTGGCGGTTGGCGTTATTTTATATAAAGCTATAATGAAAAGCGCAGACAAACCCGCAAAGGTAGTTGAAGCGCCTAGTCAGCGAAGATTGATAGGCGAAATAAGGGATGGTATTAAGGATAACAATTGGGTTCAGTACAACGAGTGGGTGAACTCAAGCGAATCCATCTCAGACCTAAAGACTTTGACTTATAGTGAGCAAAAGTACTTAGCAAGTGTGTTTGGTAAGCAGTCTTACGATTTAGAGCCTAAAGCGATACAGATTTTAAGTAGAATAGGAATTTAATTTAAAAAATAAGGTTATGGCAAATGCATATATGACAAAATTAGGAGCAGCACGTAAAAGCGGTGCTGAAAGCTTTACTTACAATGGTAACACCTACGTAAAAAGCAAAACAAAAACAGGGCTTGTAATTTACAAAAAGAAATAATTATGGATAAAGAAAAATTAATTGCGGGAATCATTGGCGGTGTAGTTGCAGGCTTCTCTATTGGCGTAGGTTTTTTAATTGCTCAAAGAACAATGGGTAAATTCTTGAGCAGAAAAGAAGAAAAAGACACTAGTACTGTTGCTGATGCTGTTAAGCAAGGCGTTACAGAGGGTGTTAAGCAAGCTAAGATTGAAGAAGATGCTTCAAATTTCGCTGCGATGAACGCTAGTCAAAGAGGCGTGAACACGGGTTCTAGTCAAGGGCGAGCAGCAATGAATGCAATGAGCGCAAGACAGAGCAGTTTTATGGGTTTTGACGGCAATCCAAACAAGATGTCATTAACAAGCGACCCGCTACAGTTTGGTCTATCACCTAACAGCGCCTTAAATTCGTTTTAATTAATGGAGAAATTTCTAGCAAATACAAACCGTAAACCCACGAATTTAGTGGTCAGTATATCTACACCGCATAAAACAAAAATACGGATAAGAGCAATTGACCCAAATAAGTTGGGTGCAATGTATATGGATAGAGAGGCAACCGTAGACGGGAATAAGAGCTTTGAAATAAGATTACCTCAAAGCCCCGAAAAGCTATTGATTAAGGTTTCCGCAGAACGAGGCTCGGTAAAAGTAAATAGCATTAGAGAGGCTAAATTACCTAGATACTTAGGTTGTATATCGGGAAAAAAAGTATCTAGCTTTTTAAAGTTTGCTATGGAGTTTAGTGAAAATTCGGGAATCTTAGCTACAGGAAGATATGTCAGCGATAACAAAAAGTACGTTATAGACTACTTACCCGAAATAGTTAACGAAGGCGGGAAAGTGTTGTCAACACCCGCAAGAATCTCTAACTCAACGGGTAGGATGGAGATAAGTAAAAAATCGTTTTCTAAAATGACCATACCGATGCGTATGGCTATTTTATGCCACGAGTTTAGTCACTTTTATCTAAACGAGGTTCAGAGAGATGAAATAGAAGCCGACCTAAACGCTCTCGCTCTATACTTAGGAATGGGTTATCCTGTTATTGAAGCGCATAAGGCATTTTTAGATACGTTTGAAAGCACACCAACAGACGTTAATAAGGAGCGATACATTTACTTAAAAACATTCATTGATAATTTCGATGAATTGAAGCATAAAATTTGTAAAATAACACCGTAAGCATAATAAATATTTTTAAAAATATAAAATGAATAATCAAAGAAAAATTTTAATAGCATTAGGGGTATTGGCTGCGGCTTACTTTTTATACAGTAGAAGTAAGAAGAATGATAACGGAGCGCCTAAAGTAGATGCTTTGGCTGATGCTACGACAGCAAATACCGAAATGAGTCACAGACCTATGGAGATTGTTTCGGTAAGCTAAAAAAAATATTATGAATAAAACACAGAAAATAATTCTATATACCTTTATCGGATTAGTAGTCGCAGGAGCGGTTTTGGGTGTAGTTGGCGGTAGTAAGAGTAAAAAGAAAAGGGAGGCTGAAAAAGCTGCCTTACTTAAAAAACTAGAAGACTTAAATAATTTATCTAAAAAAGAAAAAGCAGAGCTAGAGGCGCAGTCTTTAGAGGCTATTCAAGAAGCGGTACAAGACATTAATACTGATATTGGTAACGTTAGAGTGGGTAAGATTGCCTACCCTAAAGGCGAATCCACGAACATAAGGTCTCAAGCCTATGTTAATAATGGATGGATAAACAATATTATAGAAGAAGATGCCGAAGGTAAACTAGGGAACGTCCTTAAGGTTGTTAATTCTACTGAGTACGGAGATAAAAATATGTGGTATCAAATTCAATTAGCTAACCCTATTATTGGAGGAATGACCAAAGGTTATGTTCGTGAAGATGTGATTACATTGAAAAATTCTTAATAACACAAGATGAACAATAAATTGGTGTTCGGGATTATTGCAGTAGCATCTCTAGCCTTGGTAATGCAAAGGTATAAAGATAAGAACATCTGTTCTGAAGGATATTCTTTAGTTCAGCCTAAATGTTTAACAACACCTTGCGCTAATTTTTGCGTAAAAAATAGATAATATGGAAAGTATAAATCAACAACTACAAATAGGCATCCCTAATAGAGATGTAAATTTAGTAAATAGATACGCTAGAGGTTTAAATAGTGTTCAGCCACAATTAATGAGTGAAGACCCCGACCTTGATTATTATAACGATACGCAATCAATAGACGAGGTACTATATGGAGTTAGTCCGTATAGAGACGTTAACATAGGAAATGATTGGGTCGCAGCGAGTGGAGACAGAGATATTTCTGAAGAGATGTATGAAGCAACCGAAGAGTATAGTGAGTTTGTTGTAAATCTTTTCATAGCTTCAAAGTTAGGATTATCTTATCCAATATGCCTCAAAGCAGACTGTAAGCAATGCAAGTCTGAATGTAAAAAGAGCGCAGGCAAATGGCGCAAGGGCGGTAAAGAGTGTTTTAAGGCTTGCACGGAAAGACTAGACCAAGAGTTTGCTGATTCTCTTTCGCCTAAAAAAGATGAGCCTATAATACCACCAACACCACCACCAACTGACAACAAAGCAATGAGCGCAGGGGCTAAAATAGGTATTGGATTAGCGGTAGTAGCGGCTTTAGGAGTGGTAGGATATATGGTGGTACGCAACAAATAATTTAAAAGAGGAAGAATGAAACACTTATCTAGTATTGATGCGCAATTAGGTTTTACGCCTTCTGATGATTTTAGCAACGCAGATGGAAAAGGAGCGGCTGCTCTAAAGTTGGCTGCCGAATTACAAAAATGCGCAGTTAGCTCTCTTGATAAAAAGAAAAGAAAAAAATGCGCAGAAAAAAGGAAGCTTGAATATGCGCAAACAATGGCTGCTATAGAAGGCTCTTTAAATGGTTCGGCAGACACATCAGACACAGGAGCTACGGGATATGAGATTTACCAAGAGAAAAAAGCAGAAGCAGAAGCAATAGAAGCAGCGGCAGCGGCAGAGATAGCGGCAGCGGAGGCAGAAGCGGAAAGGGTACTCACAGAAGATAAAGCAGCAAGCGATACAACTAAAAATGTAGTTGTAGGGGTTGGGGTAGTAGTCATATTAGGTATAGTGAGCTATGTAATCTTTGGTAAGAAATAATTTAAAGTAAAAAAATGAAACATTTATCGAATATTGATTTGCAGTTAGGTTTTCGTTCTAATGAGAGATATAGCGGGCTTGCACAAGAGACACAAGAAAGCAACCCTCAAACATCTACAGGAAAAACAAATGCTCATATTTTAGCGACAGAAGATATGGAGCTAGAAGATACAGGGGAAGCGCAAGAGTATGGGTTGCCCGACCCGAATAAAGATAAACCTAAAGAGAAGTTTAATATGCCAAGTGATGCGGGTGAGGGCGCTGAAAAGAAAGGGCATTATGAAGATGTTCAAAAGAAAATAATTATTGGATTGGGCGCAGCGGCTATTTTGATTGGAGGGTACTTGTATATGAAAAACAAATAAATGTTATTTTTGGATTAATTCAAAAAAATATTTATGAGTATATTGATAGATGTAGCTAAAACAGCTTTAGGTAAGTCTACAGAGAAGTCGTCTATAGAGTTACAGAAAAAGAGAATAAATATATGCGAATACTGCCCTCATTTGAGGTGGGGAATTGTTCGTTCTTGCGGGGTGTTTCTTAAAGGAGGGAGTGTTACGCACGAAGGAAAAGAAAAAAAACTTTGCGGCTGCAATGTAGACGACAAGGTTAAATATAAAATGGATGGGTGTCCTTTAGAAAAATGGTAAAATGATATTATCGAAAGAACAAAAAGAAAGGCTTTGCGATGCTAAAAAGAAAACAAGTTTTTCTCAGAGAGGGTCGGTTGAGCTTAAGTCTTCAAATTCAGATAAGGTTTTTGAAAATTTAGGCATTTCTTTTTCTGTAAAAAACGGGGAGGTTATTGAGAGTGCTTTATTCGAGAGAGTTACAAGAGACTGTTCGGGTAAGCTATTAAGAACAGAGCCTATTAGAAGATTCCGAAAGGTAGGCTCGGATGAATGGTACTCACTAGATGCCTCAGAAGGAAATGATTATTGGAATAATATTTTTTCTGTAGCCTCAACGGATGATTCCATTAAGCAGTTTTTATTAAATGCCAATAAAAAGGAAGAACACAAAAAAACGATTAGTGATTTACCTCCGATAGATAATGAGTCTTTAGTAGACCCTAAAATAAAGGCAAGTAATTTGGCTAAAAAAAGCAATGTAGGATTAAAGATACTCGTAGCAGCGGTTGCTGTAGTGGCGATATATAAAATAAGATTAAATTAAAATTATGGAGAATTACAGTAATGCGATGGGTTATGGATTTTGGTGCGGTAAAGAATGCGCTCAAAGAAAGATAGCAGCGGGAATACCTCCTTTGGGTTCGGGAAGGGCTACAAAAGCTCAAGAGGCGCAGAATGATGCTGTGTTAGCTCAAGCAGCTTTAGAAGCCCAAAGACAGCCGCAAGAAGAGGGAATGAGCGCCTTAGCCTTAACAGGGGTTATTGGCGCTAGTCTTTTAGGCATCGCTCTTATGGTGGTGATTATCAGAAGAAGCAAAAGGAAATAATAAATTAAAAAATTAAAGTAGTGAAAGGTAAATACTTAGTTTGGGGTAGCGTATTATCGGGTTTAGGATTTTTAGGTTGGTATCTAAACAAGCAAGCTACGTATGCTAAAAAACTAGAGTATAAGGTTACGGGTTATAAATTAGTAGCCGTTGGTCTTGAGGGCGCTCGAATAGACTTAAATGTTTCTTTATTTAACAAGGGTAAGCTAGAAATTTTCATTAAAAGACTAAAGCTTAACGTATTTGCGGAAGGTAATTTTATCGCCACAATATATAATAGCGAAGGGGTTACGGTTTTGCCTAATGCGGATACGCAATCTACTATTCAGATTATTTTAAACCCCACAGTTCTTTTGCAAAGTGCGGGAAATATTTTATCTAATATTAGTACAACAAATAAAGGGTGGGAAAATATAGTGCTGACTATTGATGGCAACGCTAGTATAGCCCAAGGTGTTATTCCGTTTTATGTACCTATAAAATACAGCTTTAAACTGTCTGAGTTAAGTAAGGCTTAATTGTGAAGTGCGTATTAATTTACTATTTTTGTACGTATAACCTTAAAGACAAGAAATAATGGTAAAAGAACACGTAGAAAAAACAATGAAGAAAGCGGTGAAAACATACGCTGACAAGCTAGGTGTAAGTAAGAGTGAGATTGCTTTTTTCATTCATACAAAACCAACAAAGGAAGCGCCCGAATTGACCCCAAAATATTTTTATACGGTAAATGGCGTACCCGTAAAAAAAGAAGACGGAAGCCTTAAAGAACTTAGGTTTACGCAAGATATTCTAGGCAGAAAGTTTGATTTATTGGGAACGGAATTATTAGCAAAGCAATTTTTGTCTAGCTATTTTAAGACGGTAAGCTCTGAGTTTAAAGCAAAGGCTAACAATCTTTATATTATGATAAAGGGTAGCGATAAAACTGACGATGGCTTAGATTTAACTTTGTTTAAAGATAGCCAAGCTATTAAGAGGCTTGACTTAGGGCATATATTTGGTGAATAAAAAAAATATTAAAAAATGGCAAATGGTTTAGCAAGCGTTGTATTTACAACCGAGATAACAGACAGCGTATTTACATTAACTCAAAGTATGGGTGTTCAGCAAATATCCATATACAACGCTTCTTCAGCAAGCGGAAGTGTTGCGGGTACTAGAGCTTTAGGAGGAGAGGAATCTTCGGCACTTACTCTTGTTGAGGGTCAGACAGTTACGTTTCAAGCAATTGAAGCCTCTGTAATAGATAGTTTAGTTATTACAGCGCCTTCGGGATGCACATTACAAATCATAGCACAGTAAGATATGAGCGGAGGTTTTGGTATATTTAAAAGTAGCGGAGGTGGCGGAGGTGGCGGAGGCGGTCTTACTAGCCTGCCTATCGAAAACACTTTGTATGTTGCTAAAAATGGAAGCGACTCTACGGGGGTAAGGAATGATTTATCTAAACCCTTCCTAACTATAGCGGGGGCTTCGGCAGCCGCAAGCGCAGGCGATGCCGTGTATGTGTATAGCGGGCTATACGAAGAAACATCTGCTAACTCATTTTTAGGTAGGTTATTTTACTACTTAGAATTAGGAGTAACAGTTTACAATGAAGATGATATCGTAATTAATGACGATAGTGGCGCAAAGACCATAAGGATATATGGTGAAGGCGTAATAGACGGAGATGGTTTGGGAGCAATCAAAATAACAAACGCAGCTTCGGATTTATATTTACAATGCACAACGATAAACAGTTGGAAAAGTAGATGGGCTATTGACGTGGACGATGCTATTGTTAAAATAGACGTTTTAAATATAACATTAGGAGAGGGTGGAGACGGGATTCGATTACAAGGCAACACAAGAGGCTACATTAATTTTAAAAACTACAGCAGTATAGATGCGGGTGGGGATAATTGGGTTATTGATTTAGATAACGCAATAACTAGATATGGCGAGCCTTTTCTGATTAAAGGTGAAAGAGCAATTATTGATTTTGAGGATTCTGTAGGCAGCGGAATTACGATTGTCGTAGCACTGTACACCTCGATTGAAATACAGATAAATGAAATAGAGGTGTTAAATGTTAACGATAATTACCTTAGCATTAATAGCGGTCGTGAAAACGGGATGGTTAGGATTCGCAATACAAGAATATTAACAGCACCAAGCACTAGAGACGACAGAATAACTATTGGCGGAGGATTTACTTATTTCAGCAATGTAGTTGTTCAAGGCGGGGGAGGCATTGTGTTAAACGGAAACCTAAATAATTATTTAAGTATGTTGAATTGCAATATGTCTTGCGACATACCCTGTATAAGAACTAATGGTGTGGGGGCTATTGTTTTTTTAATGAACTCAACATTTTATTCTTCGCAAAACAAAAGTTTTGGAGGGATTATATCATTGGGAGCTGCTGCCTTCGATAAGTTTTATATAAATAATGTTTTAACGTATGGAGCTAATTCCTCAAACCCTGCAATTGCTTCATTAGCTGCGGCAACAATAGCGATACAAGGCTTTTTCGCAAGTAATACCGCTATGACATCAAATATTTTGAGTAATATAGCGGGTACTTCGCATTTGGTCGATACAGATGTGTACCTTAACAGTACAGTATAAGATATAAATTAACTATTTTTAATAATTATGGAGTCTAAAGAATATATGGAATTGAAGAGAGAGATAGGAGAGCTAAGTACGTGCGTTAAAAAGCAAGGAGAAACAATCAAAAAAATTCACAGCGCAGTCGTGGGGGATAAGGATTTTGGTCAAGAAGGCATTGTTCAAATGGTAAAACAGCACGATAGATGGATAACCTCTCAAAAATTTATGTGGGCTAAAATCTATGGTGGAATAGCAGTAGGGAGCGCATTTGCCACTCTATTGGTTAAGTTTTGGGATAGAATATTTTAAAAAATAGAAAGTATGATTGCAAATTTAAAAAACAAACTAAGCATAACCTCTTTACAAAACTTATTTACAAAAATGGGGTATGCTTTCTTTACTGAGGGTAACTACAACTTAAACATAATAGGGGTAAGAAATCCTAACCTAGTAGCCAACTCTTTTGATGATACGATGCTATGTGCGTTTAAAATTGCAGGCAAGTGGGTGTTAAAAGAGTGGGAGATAACAACTGATGCGGGAAAATATTGGCTATCACACCCAATGAATGAAAAAGGCTGCGCATTGTTAGTGCCTAATCAATATCGTTCGGTATATGAAATAAACAAACATTCGGGTAGATATTATGCGCTATGTCAAAGAAAGGGTGAAGTGGAGGTGTACAGGGATGGTAATAAAGACCAAATACTTGACTTTAATGATACGACAAAGGAGTGGGGTATGTTTGGTATAAATATTCATCGCTCTAATCCTAGAGGCGAGAGTACGAGCGTAGAAAAGTTCTCTGCGGGATGCCAAGTATTTAAAGCGGCAAGTGATTTTAATGAGTTTATGAATATATGCGATAACGCAAGAAATGTGTGGGGTAACTCTTTTACTTACACACTAATAAAGGAAGAAGACTTAAATCTAGTTTAAAAAAATATTATGAGTAAAAATAAAGGAGCTAAAATAGCTATTACAATAGGTTTACTAGCGGCACTAAGCGTAGGCGGTTACTTTGTGTGGAATACGTTCTTCAAGTCTAGCGATAAAAACCCTAACCCCAACCCTAACGGAGAGGCTTCGAGTACTAGGTTTAAAAACGAGACGGAAGGAAATAAATTTAGAGCTTGGGTGAATGATAAACACCCCGAATACGCAGCAACATTAATGGGCGATGGCTTAGATAGAAGTGGCTCTTATGATAACTCGTACATAAACAAAGCGTATCAAGACTACGGTTCGGAATACGATAAGCTTCTGAAGCAATGGGTATAACGATTTATGGACAGAAAAAGAGTTATAAAAACTACGCTAACAATTGCGGCTACGTTTCTGCCCTTTGGATTAGTCGTTATTGGCTCTTACTACGGGTACAAGAAATACAAGAAGCTTAAAGAACAAAAGACTCAAAAAGAAAATAAATCAGTCTAGAAATGGCGGTAAAATTCAAGGTTAATAAAGCTATAGACGAGTTTAGAAATAAAGGAGGTACAACAAATTTTCCCGACAGTCTTCGTGATGTATTAACTTTTATTCAGAACGACCCTAACGTTAATACTAAAAAAGAAATTGCTTGGCTTCTAGCTACAGCTAAAATTGAAAGCGACTATTCTCTTTCACGTTGGGAAGGCGACTTTTTGTGTGGTAATGCGGGCGTACCTTACAAAAATCAGCCTTGCCAAAGCGCTATAAATTATTACCGAAGTTCGGGCGTAAATAAGCTCAACTATTTTGATTTAGGTACTGACAGAAATGGGATGGCTTTTTTCGGTAGGGGTTTAATTCAGTTGACAGGAGAAGATAATTACAAAATTTACGGAGATATAATAGGGGTTGATTTAATTGGCGATGGCGATAAAGCTATGAAACCAAAAAACTCATACAACATCGCTTCTGCTTACTTTAAAAAACGAAAGGTTTTTAAATATGCAAATGAAGGTAATTTCCAAATGGCTAGAAAAAGCGTAAAAGGAAGTAGTAGCGGGTGGGAAGAAGTAAAAAGAGAATACGATAGATGGATTGCGGTATTAGATGAAAATGAAACCAAATTTAAAGATGTAAAAGTCACTAAGAAAAGACGAGCAGGTAGGTTATTTTTATATTCGGGAGTTTTTATAGCCGTAGTTGGTTTAGGAGTAGGATTAGCGCTACTAACAAGAGAGGAAGAGTGAGTAATATTATTTTATATTTTAAGCAATAACAAAAGAGTAAAACTTAAGTAGTATGGGAAAAGGAGGATACATATTTGTTGGCGTAATCATTGCTTCGGGGGTTGGCTATTATTTATATCATAAAATCAATAGAGACAAGTTTAAAAAGAATTGTCTTGAAGGTGGTGGGTCTTTAATAGGTCAATGGCAATGCGATAACTCAAAAACCTAAACAGAAGATGAATTTTAACGACAAAGACATAAAAGTATTTTTAATTGGTATGGTGGCGAGTATGACGGCTGTTGTAGCTTGGGATGTGGTAAAGAAAAGCTTACGCATATTTAACTACGAAGTAAAAGACCATAAATAGCTCTATCTTTGTTTAATTGACAATTTAAAAAAAAGAATATGCAAGCAGCATTAGCAGCAGCAGCGTTAAATAACGTTGACGGTAAAAAAATAGCAATTTTAGGGGGTGTCGTCATTGTTGGCGGTGTCCTACTGTATCTAGGTGTAATTAACCCTTGGCTAAAGTTTCTTCAAGTAAAAGACACAAAGGCGGAAAAAAAGGGGCTTAGGTCTCAAACGAGATTAAGCGCAACTCAAACCTTATCGCCTCAGCTTTATCGAGACAACAAGAGCTTAGTTTCTATCTCAAGCGCAAAAGCAAATGAACTAGCTACCCAAGTGTATAACGGTAAGTGGGGAGGGAATGGCGGCTTTACTGACAACGAAGGAATGGCTGTGGGAGCGATAACGTCTGCGGGAAGTAAAGTAAACATAAGTTACATTGCGCACCAATTTAGCATACTTTATGGTCAGTCTATGGAGATGTATATGAGCTATTTAGAACCCGAACATTGGACTCAAGCTAAAGACTACGTTAACGACATTAAAAACTTTTAAAATGACAGCAGAAACAAAAGGCTCGCTAATAAAGGCGGGCATTACAGTAATAAGTCTTGGAGCGTTGGTTTTTGGCATAAACGCTATTATTAACAAGCTAAAAAGAAACAAAGAAGAAGCTGCCGCAAGACTGCTTCAAGAAGGGCTTGGAGGCGAATCGTCAGCAAATACGATTGAGGAAGAGCAGGCTCAAAACTACAATCCCGCAGCCGACCTTAAGCTTTTTGAAGACAGGATACACGGGGCAAATTTTAAGGGGTACGAAAAGCCCATCGAAAAATTAATTAACAGCAAAACAAACGCACAGTTAAGAAAGCTTGATGCCGCTCATAAATCTAAGCATAACGGGGAGTCTTTATATGCAGCTTTAGATGATGAATGGAGCGCCTGTGGGTTTTGGGGTTTTTCTAAATGCTACTCAAGCGTAATGAATAGGTTAAGTAGCTTGGATTTAAGGTAGGGTAGGTTTTGAATTAATAAATTAATAAATAAAACAAATAATATGAATAAGTTTTTTGATTTTTTAGGTGGAAGAAAGATGTTCTTTGCCTTAGTGTTGACTGTCGTAGTCACCATCTTTTTATTTGCCAATAAATGCGACTTTGACCAATGGAGTAATTTCTGCATTTGGGTATTCGGTAGTTACGCTATAGGTAATGGTGTAGAGCATATTTCTAAAGGAATTAGCCCTAGACAGAAGTAATTAATATGAGACTAGAGAATTATATTAAATTATGGATATTCTCCCTAGTCTCTGTTTTAATTAACGTCTTACTTGGTGTTTGGCTTTACTTTAGCTATCAAATAGACCCTAGCACGAACATCGAAATTCAAGAGTCAGAAAAGCGCATAGAGATTTTACGTCAAGAAGTGTCTAAGTATTACGAGCATTCTAAAAGCTTACAAATACAAAAAGATAGCGTTACGGCATTATTAGATAAAAAGCCGAAAGAACGAATCGTAATAAAAAAAATCTATGAAGATAAAATTGACAGCGTGGTTAATCTTCCTATTGATAGCTCCATACTGCTACTCGCAAAACGACTATCCGAAACTAACCTTGATTAACAAAGATACTTTGGTGTTATTTACACCCATACAAGTGTCAAAGATGAATAAAATATACATTGAGCTTGATAGGTCGAATGCGCTAAGAGAATCTTTATTCCAAGACGTTAGGCTGTATAAACTGTCCGACTCCTTATGTGTAGAAAATAATAAATCATTATCGCTCATTAATAACGCCTTAATTAAGATTGGGGAGGAGCGTAAAATGCAGATATTATTATTTACTGATGAAAATAAAAAACAAAAAAAACGCATAATCTTATTGAAAAAAACACGAGATTTGTTTACTATTGGCGGGCTATTTGTAGGCGGTATAACAACTTATTTTATATTGCAACAGTTTAACTAATGGAACAAAAAAACAAGAATATTGCTTATGCTACGATTGCTATTGTAGCTACCGCATCGGTTTTTATTTACTTAAGAACCCGTAACAAGAAGGCGAAAGCCGCAATAGCTCAGAAAAAAGCTAAAGAAGAAAAGGTGTTAAGTGGCGTTGAGCCTACATCTGAATTACCTAAAGGAGTTATTGGCTTCGGTTCAAAGGGAGAGGACGTAAAAGATGTACAGCGATATATGAACGTAACTTGCCCGTCAGAACTAAAGCAGTTAGGAGTATATCCCTTAGAGATATGCGGTACGTGGGGAGAGAAAACAGAAAAAGCGAGTATTTCGTGTTCTTCTTTAAAGAGAAATACAATTGATTCTGAAACCCTTAAAAGAATAAAAAGAGACTTGGGTAATTCTAAGTCATAAATTAATAATAATTATGGACAATAAAGTAGTTGTAGCGGCAGTAGTAGTGGTTGGCGCATTGTTATATTTTTCTTGGAGTAAGTCTAAGAAAGAGAAAAAAGCCCTTGAATTAGAAGCAGGCGAATTGGCTTACGATAAAAGAAAGACAGAGTGCCATAAAAAAGCGGCAACTATGAAGTTTTCAGAAGAAGCGAAAAGCAATTTTTTGAAAAATTGCATTGGAGATAAATATTCCTCAGCCGACTGTGGTTGTGGAGCTTAAATAAATTATTATGGCGATAAGTAAAAATGTACTATTAGGTGGTGGGATAATAGCAATAGGTCTGTTTCTCGGATACAAAGCAAAGAGAGTAGGAAAACAAGTAATAGCTATAGGCGGTATAATACCAACGAAGCAAAAACCCGCTTCAAGTGTTACTAAACCTACTTTCAGAGATGAGTTTGGGATGCCTAGAATCTACTAGAGGCTATAATTGTACGGGTAAAAACAAACGCAAAAAAAGCTTAGGCTGAACTGAAGCAATTATGAAGAAAATATTTTTAATTGGAAGACGGAGAACGGGCATACAAACCACCGTTAAAGCACTAAAGATTTTAGGTTACAAAAAATCTAAGATACTCACATCCATATCCGCTGACGGAGATGTTGACATAGATGCGCTAATATTAGAAATGGAAACCTTTGATGTTTGCGGTGCTGTTTTAGATTATACGCTAGACGATATAAGAGCTATAGAAAAAGCTTACCCCGATTCAACTTTTATTTTAAATACAAGGGAGTCTGCTGTATGGTACGCTTCATTTGTTCGGTATTTCAATAGTCTTGGCGGGAGTCATTCGCAATCAGTACATACCAATAAAGGGCATTACGTAACATCTTATTATGAAAAGTTTAATAATGATATAGGTGTTCACTTTAACGGTAGGACTTGGAAATTATTTACATTAAGCCTTGATGGTAGTCATTCTTGGCAAGGGATATGTTCTTATTTAAAAAAGGCTATTCCCTCAGTATCTTTTCCACACGAAAACCGCTCAGTATAACCCTCTTTAATTCACCGCTAAATGAAATTTTAATAATTTAAACACCTTATATGAATAAGTTAGAAGATTGGTTTTATAATGAGTCTCACAGAATGAAATGCCATAAATGGATACATTATTTTGACATTTACGACAAGCACTTCAAGGCGTTTAGAAAAAATAAAAAGGTAAGAGTATTAGAGATTGGTGTTTTCAATGGCGGCAGTCTAGAAATGTGGGATAAATACTTCCCTAAATCAGAAATTGTAGGAATAGATATTAACCCCGATTGTTTGAAGTTACAAAAAAACTTTAGGGATAACGTACAAATTGTAATAGGAGACCAAGCTAATCCAAATTTTTGGAATGAGTTTAAAAGTAACCATAAGCCTTTTGATATAATTATTGACGATGGCGGGCATCGTATGAATCAACAAGAGACTACTTTTGATTGTATGTTTGACCACGTAACCGAAAACGGTATAATTTTAGTAGAAGACACACATACATCTTATTGGCATCATTTCGGAGGTGGCTTAAAAAGAGAAAGTTCATTTATTGAAAAAAGTAAAGACCTTATAGACTCCTTACATATTCATCACTTTAAGCCAAATAGTGAGGATTACCAAGACAAAAAACGTATTGAATTTCACTCCAAAGTAAAGTCTATTTCTTTTTATGACTCTGCCGTAGTCTATGAAAAAGGACTATCTCCTTTACCCGAAGCCAAAAACCTTTAAAATAATGATGTGAAACTTTATATTATAAAAAGAAGCAAATAAAAATGAAAAAAATAACCACCCTAATAGTTATTATTTTACTAGCGTATAGCTGCACAAAACAAAAGTCAAGAGTTCAATTCGAGTATGAAGATAGTCTAGCCTACTTGTGGGGCGATAACTACAGCGTTCACCGAATAGACAGCATTCAAAGCTATAGTGTAGCGAGTTCACAATTCTTTAACAATTCTATAATAATGAATAGCTTACTCGTCCACTACGGGCAAGACACCACTAGCTTTACAGATTCTTTTAGAGACACGCTGAACACCGAGGCTTTATCTCATTATCTAATAGGATGGGGGGCTAGTTATGAGATAGGATTAGATACTATCTACAAGGATTTTTGGAACAGTCACGGAACTATATGCTATAGCCCTAATGTAGGATTTATAGATGCGAATAGCACTAAATGGGATGAATTAGAGGGGGTATCGTCAAGCCCTCTTCCTCATAAGTCATTCACTATAATGATTCCTTTACAGGGTAGCGGTAATCAGATTATTTACCACCTAATTAACAATTCCACTCCTCCAAGCTATTAGTAGCTCTAGTTGTGGTTATTAAGGTCTTTGGGTGTGGCTAAACCTACAAGCCTAATCGTTTCTTTTTTAAATTCCTCGTTTGATTGGCAAGTATGCTCTAGAGTTTTAATTTGAGCCACTATATATTGATAGTTTTCTAAAAGTCTACATTGTTCCATAGGTAAACTTATGTAAAAAAAACTATAATACCCCGCTAGGTATCGTATTTACCGACCCAAAACACCAAACCCCACCTTCCTATACACAAAACAATCTCTTTAGTGCTTACGTCTACGGCAAGCGTAGGTAGAATGAAATATATTCCGTAAACTTGAGGTGCTTGAAAATAAAACCTTCCTAAAAGGTTTTTGAAAAAGGTTTTTGACTCTGATAAAAGCATAGCGTACATTGATGTTCGTGGCATAATGAAGGTATTATTAGGTTTGTAATTTAAAATATGGCTAACGACACCAAAAAAGAAAGACGAGCTAATTTAAAAGCTCGTCCATCTCTCTTGCCACCATTATATTGGGTAGAAGCTGCGCACATTGTTTGTGCAAAAAAAACTTCTCATTAATCTTCTAGCAGGGTGTAAGATTCGGTGTTAATTGAATCAAATAGCTGAACGAAGTACAGGGGGTTGGAAAAGTCAGATGATGTCACGGTTTTGAAGCTCTCTCCGTTCCTTACTCTTATTGTTTTCATAGGCTCGCTAGATAGCAGTAGTTGACCCTCTTTGGTTATATTAAAGTAAGCATCACCCTTGCAATTAAAGTCATTCCAAGAGGTTGATTGTAGTTTTTCTCCATTCTCAAAAAGAATGATTAACTCATTATCGTCTACGCAGTTGCCTAAGCCAATTAGCTTGGCGGTAATAAAAGAAAACGAGCCGCTTTTTTTTAGGTGCATTGAAAGTTTAGCGCCTTCCGTCTTTTCTTTATTAGATACAATCATATCATAAGAAGGTGTGAAGAACTGAGTTCCTTCTAAGTCGTCTTTAACTACATATAAAAATGCCGCATCTGTACTCTTTTCTTGTCCTAAGCTATTAAATGAGATAGCGAGTAATAAGGAAATAATGATTATTTTCATCTTGTTTTGTTTTGAATTATTAGTTACTAATTATTAAATTGGTGGGTTAAATTCTTCAGCAGCGTCTATAGCGCCTTGGGTTGGCTCAACAAATGGCTCTTTCTTTTTTATATCTATGTTAAGCTTCTTTACTTGTTCGTCTTTTTCTTTTTTCGGTCTTCCTCTTCCTTTTTTAACGGGAGGGTTTTCATCGGGGCTTTTTGTGAGAGCTAGTTTCGTTGCATCTCCTTTTAGTTCATCTTGTTGAGGCTCTTCGGGAGTCATAAGCTCTTCTTCTTCTTCTTCTTCTTCTTCCGAACTATCCCTGCCGTCATTAGCCATCTTCTCCATTAGCCTTTTGTACACCTCAATAGATGTTTTAGCATCAAATAAAGCGTTGTTCTGCTCTTTTTTAGCAGACTCAGCCTTCTCTTCACCGTAAGCAAAAATCAACCTATCTACGTGCGGGTCTTCTCCGCAAAGTTTTAATGCGGTACATAAGTCTAAAGGAATAACGTCTATATGTTTAGGTAGGGCTTGACCGTTACCGAATATGTTTATAAAAAGAACCCAATCATAAGCTAACATATCACCCCACATCTGAACCCCATCTGTCTCGTAGTCCAACAGCCACTTGTTTACTGCGGTAAATATCTTATCAATATCACCTTTCATAATAACCTCTTGTGAGTCGGGTTGGTAGTCAGTACCTACGTTAAAATCGCTTAATATTCTTTTGGGGAGTACGTGCTGCCTTACATAGTCGTCAATTTGAAATTTATCAAAGTCGGTAAACTCTGCGTAAAAACTCCTACCATCTTCAGCTACCATAGCTATTGATATTGGCGTGGTTAATTTATGCAGACCCGTATACTCAAGGTCGAAAAATACTTTTGTTTGTGCCATAATTATTATTTATTTGATATTATATTGTTAAGGTTAACTTTTTGTCCTCTCTATTCAAATCAAGGTCTATATATTTAACGAAAATCTGCGCCCTATTGTCTATTTCTGTAGCGGGCTTCTCTTCAACTACAAGCTCTATAGGAAGGGTAACGTAAGATTCGTCTACGTATGCACCGTCTTTCAATACCTCCTCGAAAATGGTACACTCGTATTTATTTGTTTTGGAATTTCTTTTTACTTCAAAGCAAAGCTCTGTCTCGTTTGTCTGCTCAAACTCCGCATCAAAAGTTTCAACTAGCACAAACACCTTTAGATTAGATAGTGCATAGTTAAATTCGTCAATACCCCATCTAGCAAGGTTTATGTTTAAGCTCCAAGTAATATCAGCGCTTTTAACCGTTATATCCCTTTCGATATTATCGGGAATATCAAAATACAAGTCTATAGCCTTTGCTTGAATGTCTTTATCGGTGAACTCTAATTTCATAGCTATTAATTGTGTGTTGATTGCAAATATATAATAAATATCTTAAAAAATACATATTAAGTAAAAATTAATGTGAAGCCAATAACTATAGGAGGCAAAACGACACATCAATTTATTTTTATGAGCTTAAAACTCTTTTTTTTGAACCTAAAACTCCTCGTACTCTACCTCAATTAGCTCATTAGTTTCTTCGCACTCTCTTTCAAACTTACCGTCCTTATCAAGCTCTATAATTTTGAAGTCTTCACCCTGTGTAAACCGCTCGGTATCACCGCCTGTAATCTCTGTTATTACCCAATTGCGCCCTATCATAGTTTTGAACTGAATAAATCTCCTTTTTAGATTCTCCCAACCTCTTTTTTCAGCATCTTCATTGGTGTCCATATCATCTAAATCTATCTGAGTAATATATTTCATCTCTTTGTTTTATGCCCGTTAAGGTCTTGTTAATTCTGAATGAATGTAGTGTTAGGTAGGTTGCCATATTTAGACCTCCAATCTGTACTTCCAAGTAAGTTATGCTGCATAACACAAGCTCTTGGTATTTGTTCTTCGTCTACAGTTTTCCATCCCCACCATACTTTTTTCTGCAAACACTGAACAGAATGATAAGGGTCTGAAGTTCTGCTAAATCGTTTTACTCTAAACTTTCTTTCCATTGGACTTAAATTAAGATTAATATTATAACCATCTACAGTAGCTAGAGTATAGTCTCAATTAAGCTTGCAGATTTTAATGCTACAAACACTACTATAAATGGTACGAGATAGTTGTTACATAACTTCATTTACATTATTACAATGATATGGTTAATCACTAAATGTAAAGAGAGGTTAATTGGAGTTTCAACCATTAGCTATCTCTTGCTTATTCGGAAATGCCTTGCTTTGCCTTGTTTATTTGCTTTAGATGACTTAGGTGACAAACCCCTATTGCTTTGGATACAACTAAACTTATTTCAGTTTCAATGAGTTTTTTTCTTGAAGGGAAAAGAGAGTCAAGATTTATCGTTCCTAAAATACTTAGCGTTGCCGCTTGGATAGATGCGTAAACCTCCCGCCCGCCAGTATCGTCTCCCACCGCCTTAATTAATTGCGCTTGTATGTCGATAGTCTCTACGGTCTCATTCTCTTTGGAATCCATAGAATTTTTGTTATTTTGCTCCATTTTTCTTAGGTTTTTTAGGTGTTATTAATAAGCTTGAGATGTATGCTCTCCACTTGATAAAGCTTTCTTTGGGCTTCTTGGGATATACTGTTTTCATAGCTAAAATTTTAATTTACGTGTGTGCTTCTACCACCTCAAGCTCGCTCCATTTACGAAGCGAGCCTAGACTTTTTGAAGGTTACTATTCTTTAAGTACTCATATATCTCTCCCAACTCATACCGTTGTCTAAGTAAAACATATCCGAGATATTGTAATTTGTAGTGTCTGTAACCGTAGGTGAAAGAGCGGTGTCTAACGAAAATTCATCAGCGGCTTTTCTGCCCCTACAGTAGTAGTGCATAGACTCGTCAGCCCTTGTTAGTTCGCTAGGTTCTTTTTTAGAAAGTATGACTACATATCCCGATTTACGGGAATCTATAAGGTGATATAGTGAGACGATATTCTTCGCAACTTCTAAAGCCTCCGATATAGTGAGTATGTACTTTTTAAACCCCTTCGCAGCCTCTAAGCGAATGGAATCAATAGCTAAGGCTTCGCTTTCATAAAGCTTCCCTTTTTCTCGTATTTCTCCAAAAGAAGGTATCTTATCTAGTCTTACGTTGCTATTTCCAATATAATGGTGCAACTCATAATCACTTACTCCAATTCTAAATGTCTTGTTCGTCATAGCTGAATTATTATGTGTGTTTTTAATTGTGATTCAAATATACACTTTTGTATAATACCACAGAGTTTTTCGGGTTCTTTTTTTTTCGCTTATTTTTAATATAGCTTTTAACTATTTGATAATAAGCGCAATGAACCCAACTACTCCTTATGCGTTTTCTGTGAAAATCCTTGTTTTATTTGGCTTTTACCATCATTTCAGCCAAACCTCCCGACTCTCTAGCGTTAAGAGCGGCTGCGCTAATACTCTCTGCTTCGACTGAGACTAATCTTTTCACTTGACCTCCCCAATTATTCTCAGTATCACACCCTTTGCTGTCTGAAACAACAATTAATTTCCTGCAAGCAATTGGTCTATGCTCATAAACAGAGCAAGCCCCTTCTTTATCTAAAAAAACGCACTTTCTCTTAGCATAAGGTATTTTCAAAAAATCCTCGTCTGTTTTTACAATTTGCTGCTCTAAATAATTGTAGTCAATCTCAAACCCAATTTCTTTTGAGTATTCGGTAAGCAAAACAGCTTCATCCTCTGTTATGTCTGTTTTTAGGTAACAGCAAAAAGAACAACCTTTACCGCAAGAAGGCTTTTCGTTCTCTTCCGCTTTAATTAGTTCTCTGATTGCTTGCTCAACTGCATCGTGTATTGCCGAACTTACGGACTCTGAGTTATTATTTTTTCTTAGCCCCTCATATTGTTCTGTATAAAAACTAATCATTTCCGCAACTATAACTTGCTGCTTACTATCCATTTTAGACAGCATACCCGAAAGGCTTTCTGAAATTTTAATATTCATTTTATTTTTTGTTGCGCTAAATTAATACGAATCAAACGTAGCTTCCATTTCATCAATAAAGTATTGATTTTTATTGCTCAACTGCCCTCCTGTTGAAGAACGAGATTCCATACCCTCCTTTAGCATTCTAACAATTTCCGCCTCCGCAATTCCTAATCCTTTTGCTAGTCCGTGTATCCCGTTTTCGCAGTCGTGTAACTCACTATTTTTCATCATTTGACTCTGTTTTTAAAGTGCTTCCATTGGTAATAAAGCATAGCGCCTAGCGGAATAAAAGTAAGTAATGCCCAAGGACTATCAATTATTGCCTCACGTACAATAACAACTGCTAGTGAGAGGTATGCGATAAACCAAAAAAGTCTAAATGTAGCTTTTCTAATTCTTGTGTTGGCTATTAGCCATTTGAAGTATTCTTTCATTTTTTCTAGTAAATTTAATTTTAGTTTATCTTTCTTTAGTTCCTCCAATTTCGTGTAAGTAGGCTTTAGGATTATCAAACCATTGCTTTATTTGCTCAACACTAAACCGCCCGTAAGTATTGCGGTCACCATAGTTTACCCAATAATAGATACCATAATCGGTTTTTTCTTTCGTCTCTTTATTCTCAATCCATTTAGGGGAGCAAGCCATCCAGTATCTACCTTTTTTTCCATTAGTGTTTCTGAAAATAGCTCTTTGTTCTTCTTTGAGCTTCGCCATACCTATATGAGCCTCATACTTTAATAGGTTTTCGCCATTTTTAGCGTAATTCATACTGTCAAAATCATCAACAGGAATACAGTCAATTATCGCTTGCTCAGTTAGACTCTCAAGAGCGACCTTTAAGTTTTTATGCCGAGCTAAATATCTTTTTATTTCTCCAACCGTAAATACCATAATAGTTTATTTCTTAGTTTATTTCTATTGTGTCTACATAAAAGTCTGTATGTGAATGACTTCTTTTAAACTCTTCAAGTCCTTTGTTTGCCTTTTCTTCTGTTTGGTAAAGCTGTACTACATCGTGCGCCTCATCCAAAACAGCATAACAACTTTTCCTTACAGCATCAATATACGGTTCTTGCCCTTGCCTTACTATCTTGTATCCAATTTCGTGCAAATCTTCAATCAAACGAGCAGTCATAGTTGTTTTGGCTGTTCTCTCAAAAAACCCGTAACCCCGCCCTTTTATTATGTGTAGTAATATGTTTAGTTCTTCAGCATCTTCGCCTCCAAATAATTCCTCTACCTCTTTTGGAATTTCTTTTTGAACGGGCGTAGTCACTAATCTTAGCTTAATGCAATGCTCTACATACTCCTTTAACTCTTCACCGTTAAAACTCCTGCGTTTAATCTGTTTTATATTGTCTACTGTCTCACCGTTAAACTCGGTGTCTACTTTACAAAATTCTTTATCAGTCATTGGTTTTTATTTTTTTGTTATGTGCATTTTAAAATGGCACTTCTATTTTTTGTATCCTAATTAAATGAGTTCTTAATGATTTTATAGAGTAGAACTTACTTTCGATATTATATCCTTTAGTGTAACCGTTAAGCTTCTGTTTTAGTTCCTTGCCAGTTCTTCCGTTAATCATTTTACCACACTTTGTGAATTTGTAATGATTAGCGAATGACACTTCCCAAACATAACTATAAACGACTGT
>Ga0207997_1000198_pt1 | contig 29574 bp, 34 predicted proteins | sample AntAceMetag02UKN_FD_184777 | JGI IMG/M metagenome (GOLD analysis project Ga0207997, IMG submission 184777) | Saline lake microbial communities from Ace Lake, Antarctica - Antarctic Ace Lake Metagenome 02UKN (SPAdes) (version 2) | ecosystem: Environmental > Aquatic > Non-marine Saline and... | reverse complement strand
TTGAATCCCAGCGGAGCGCGTGGGTTAAGACCTTCACCGCCGTATACAGAGCAGTCATAGAGGACTTCGGAGACGACACGTTTGATGTGCTTGTGCCTAGATCCATTGATCAGGTAGAGACACGAGACTTCGATCCGTGGTCAGATGAGATTGAGAAGTATGTGAATGCTCACGCCGCTGCTGAGGTGAAGCTAATAGAAGAGACGACGAAGAAGGCCATCCGTGCTGTTGTGCTCGAAGGGATCAAGGGCGGCGATAGCAGCGTCAAGATAGCACGCAGCATCAAAGAGGTGTTCAAGGATTGGGAAGGCGGCACGGACACCTATCGCGCAATGATGATCGCACGTACTGAGGTGCATCAAGCGGCTGGGACGGCTATGCACGAATCAGCTAGACAGAGCGGAGTGGCGAAACAGAAGGCATGGCTTGACGCGGGTGACGATCGGGTGAGAACGGCGCACGTGAATAACACGGGGCAGGGGTGGATAGCGTTCGGGGATACGTTCTCAGACGGTGCGGATTATCCAGGTGACGGGACTAACGACGTGAATTGCAGATGTGTTGCGATTTACAAGGGGTAGGTGAGGGGTATGGGATTCAGACATAGTTCTGTAATGGACAGCGGGTATCGGGCGTCACTCTTTGATGCCAGCCAAGCTATAGCCGATGTGATGAAGATCGTGGTGACGACACCGGCAACGGGTTCCTACTGGCTAGCGCACGATGTTGTCTCACATCAGATGGTCAATGTGACGCTCACTGAGGATGTGACGATCGGGTCCGCTGGGACGGCGATGGTGTTCTATGCCCGCAACCGTCAAGGCGATCATCCAGATGATTGCGCATGCTTGATCGAGCAAGGCGGAACGTACACAGGCGGGACGGAAATCCTGACTAAGGTGGAGCTTCGCGCAGAGGGTGGCAACCACACACTACTCAAGCAGGGCACGTCTTATCTGATCTCAGTGACTAGCAAGGGCGCTGACAACTATACCTCAGCCGTCGTGTGGGTGTGGCAAGGCTCAGGGACGGAGGGATAGCCATGTTCACTGAGACACGAACATATCCGCTAGAAGTGAGGGAGATTGACGGCGATGGCATGTTCACCGGCCATGCTTCGATATTCGGAAACGTTGATAGCTATGGGACGATCTTTGACGCTGGGTGTTTCAAGCGAACGATCAAGGCTCACAAAGGAGCATTCCCTCTGACTGTCAATCATGAATGGTGGGATCCTATCGGCATGGCACGTGGTGTTAAGGAAGACGCCACAGGATTGCTGATCGAGGAAGGGTATCTGAATATAGAGACTCCTCGTGCGAACACCGTCTACATGGGGCTGGCTCACGATGGCAACCCTGCGAGTGGCTACTACAGCGACATGAGCCACGGATTCCGTACTGTCCGTGAGACTGACGACAAAGACGGCGTAGCTCATAAGAAGGAAGTCATTCTGTCGGAGTTGGCAATTGTGACGATGAACTTCGGCGCAAACCCTGAGGCTGGCGTCGAGCAGGTGCGTGCAGCAACTGAACACATGCGGCGTCTTAATACCGCACTCAAGACTGGCAACGAGGATAGATTCATTGAGGAAGTAGCAAAGCTTCGCACGGTACTTGAAACGTATAACGTTTCACTGCCTGCGGGAGAAGACATAGGAACTACGGCAACACTCGTGAAAGCAGAAGGCCCGTCATTAGACACCCGGACGCTTCAGGACTCGGTGCTCTGGCTCCAAGGCGTAATCAAGAAAACCATGAGGGGTGATCGAGATGGCGGATGAAACTAAGACTGAAATGAGCGATGAGCAACGGACACTTGAAGAGCTGAATGTCAAAATCAAGGGCATTGGCGATTCACTTGGAGACATTCCTGAGACAGTGAAAGAGGAAGTCGAGCGGCGCGTGAAGGACATCACCGGAGACGCGACGGCTCACTACGAAGAGATGGAAGAGAAGCTGGACGCAGCCGAGAAACGATACACGGAAGCTGCCCAGGCATTACAAGCACCTGGAATAGTAGCGACCGAAGAGCGCGAGGAAGACTACGGCTATGGCAACGAGGCTGATAGCATCGGTGCTATGTTTGAAGAGGTCAGGGCCGCTGCTGCTGGCATGGGAACGCCTGAGCGCCTACTGAAGATGCACAATGGCGAAATCGAACGCCGCCGACTGGAAGAGCGAGGGTTCGATACTCTTACTGGGACAGGCGGAGCCTTCTGGATGCGACCGCAATTTTCCGATCAGTTGCTACAGATTCCGCCAGATCAGCAATGGCTGTCTAGCTTAATTCGCAACCTTCCGGCGACCGACCCGCCGAATGCCGAGTTTACGTTCAACGCATTCGACCAGTCTGGATCGAAGGGAATCTATGGCGGTGTTGCTGTCTACTCCTCGAAGGAATTGGAGGATGTATCTGAGACGAACACTCCTAAAATCATTCCGGTAAGCTTCAAGCCTGAGAAGACGGGCGTGTTCTGGACCATCTCCGAAGAGGCCCAAGCGAATACGCCTCAGATGGGATCAATGATGCTCCCGCTCGTCAACGGTGCAGTCATGGCATATCGTGATGACAAGATCCAGACGGGAACTGGTGCCGGTGAATTCAAGGGCTTTGCCGACTCTCCTGCGATGATTGACATCGCTCGACAGACAGCCGACCGTTTCCAGTATGCCGATATGGTGTACATGTTGGCACGAGCTATGTCCAACGGCGGCGGACGCTTCGTGTGGATATGCCAGAAAGTGACGATGCTTCCTCAGTTGATGTTTATGACTGACGGTGCAGGACAGTTGATGTGGGCATCCAACGCACGCGAAGGAATCCCCGCTCCTACTTTGGGTGGTGTGCCGGTCTTCTTCAATGAGATCAGCCCGACGCTCGGTACTGAAGGCGACATGCGACTGGTCAACCTTGACTACTACATGAGGAAACCTGGAATGGGTGCGGCGCTCAAGAGCGACAACACCTATGCCAACTTCAAGTCAGGCAAGGAAACGATGCGTATGGTGTACTACGATGATGGCAAACCGTGGATCACTAATGCACTCACGCTGCAAGATGGTACGAATACTGTCAGCCCGTTCATTCAACTGACTGACGTAGCATAGAGAGAAGTCTAGCCCTACGGGGCGAGGAGAACTAATATGCACATGATTAGAGAAGCTACAAAGTTTGACTGCGCAATCAAGCCGGATTACGACAACACGGGCCTCACGGGTGAATGGTTCCGCATGGACACATTCGCTAAGGCGAACTTTCATGGTATCGTTCGTGGGCAGCTCACAGGAGCAACCTGCGTACTGACTGTTACTCAAGCAAGCGATGCGACTGGTACTGGCGCTAAGACCCTTGGCGCTGCTCTTACATTCACTCAGGGCAGCAAGGTAACGATGGCGCAGGTCGTCTGCTCGTCTGTTACAGCTTCCGATACGGTAATTATCACGCCGTACTACTTCAACGGCGAAGGGACTCTTACAGCAGGCACAGCGTTGACATTCACGGCTGCTACTGCTCAGAGCTTACCAGATCGTGAGTTCGATTATGACGACGACGACACGGCGACTGGGGCTTCATTGGCAGCCTGTATCAACGATGCGACTTACGGTGTGCCTGGGATGTTGGCTGTTGCTACTGCTGGTACGGTTCTGCTTACTTGCACCGAGCCAGGCGGCGGCGATCGTACCGTGCTTTGTGCTGACAACGGTACTGGAGCATTCGACATCACTGAATTGGCCGGAGCAGTTGGCCGATTGATCGTAACGGATCTCATTCAGATGGCAGACTTCGAGGTGTACGTACAGGATCTTGACAGGACTAACAACTTCACTCACATCGGCGCTGCGTTTACCTCTGTCGATGCGACCACATTTACCGTTGCGACGCTAGAGCGTGCAATGGCCGGGTACGGACCTGTTGGTCAAGCAGTATCTGTTACCGACACTTCGGCTGCGGCATAGGGGGTAATCATGGGTTATATATTGAAACCTCATAACATTGCAGATCCTGGCGAACCCTGCGCGTGGGCACCGGGTGACGGCAAGCTCTCTGAGCTGATTGAATACACGGATGTAGTAGGTGGCACGGGAACGGTAGTAGTTGGGACCATCCCCGCAGGCGCGACGTTCCTTGGATGTAGTGTGTGGGTTGTGACTGCTTTCGACGCCGGTGCGGATAACGCGCTGATCGTTGGGATACCTACCGACACGAACTACTTCATCGCAGACGGGCATCCGACGAACGCAGATAGCGAGACGGTGGAAACCACAATCATCGACTACACGCCGACCTCTGATGTCATTGTGTCGGCAATCTTCACACACACGAGCACTGTGCCGACAGCGGGCAAAGCTCGTGTAACTGTGTATTACAAGCGAGCACTCTAGGAGGGTGACATGAAGAAAGCACTTGTACTGAGTCTCGTCCTCCTCATTGGAGTGACGTGTATGGCAAAGACGAACTACTTCGATGATCTGTATATCGGAGGCGACGTTGAGGTCGTAGGCACAACTACGTTCGGAGCGATCAGCGTCGTTGGCAATCTAACCGTAGACGGTACGCTTGTCGCATTAGACGGTAGCACTTCTGCGCGGCTGATTAGCGCGGGATTCACCAGTCTTGAAGCGGCTGCGAATCGTATCGGCGTTAGCACGACGATCTACATGTCGATTGCGACCACGGCGATTAGCGGCATCACGACAATCACTCACACGGGGAATGCTCCGGCAGTGGTGTGGACGGCTAGTGGTGGCTTTGACTTCGTTGGGGCTATTGATCTTGACGCTGTCACGGCCTCTGGAATCATATCGGTTGATGATGTGACCGACACGTCGAGCGCGGTCACTGGTTCAATCCATACAGATGGCGGCCTTGGTGTCGCCAAGAAAGCATGGGTCGGAACCGATCTGGCAGTAGACGGGACGGCTAATTTAGACGACACGGATATTGACGGCACGTTGGATGTGGCTGGTACGACTGGCCTGTTTACGTGTTCTACGTCCGTGATCAACTACACGCCGATCTTTATGGTGGGATTTGACGTTGGCGCAGCAACAACGTTCACTACAACCGACACGACCGGCGCTTTGGCTATTACGATGGCTGGTAGCGGCACGGCGGTCACATGGACGGCTGCCTCGTTTGACTTTGTTGGCAGTATCACGCTTGATGCGATCACCGGATCAGGGATTCTATCTATCGACGACGTGACTGATTCAACGACTACGATTACTGGATCAATCCATACTGACGGTGGACTTGGAGTTGCTAAGAGAGTCAACGTTGGGACGGATCTTGATGTCGATGGCATCACGAACTTGGATGTCACTGACATCGACGATACGTTGAACGTCCAAGGAATCACTACTCATCAAGCGAACGTGATTGTGGCCAATGCGACTAACTCAGGCGCAATGTACATCAGTGCCTACAACATCGTCTACACGCAGACGGCATCTGCTGTTACGGTCTTCACGATTCCGGCCAATGCGTATGTAACTGAAGTCAAGGTTATGACGACTACCGCGTTTAACGAGAGTGGTACGCTGACATGTGACATCGGATGGTCAGGCACGCTTGAGGGATTTGCGAGCGATCTTGATATCAAGGCAGCAGACGGATGGGCTTATGCCGACGTGTATTCAAACTTCGGACTAAGTGTAGGCGGTACTGCCAGAGACATCCTTGTCTCTGTTGCAGATCAGAACAACAACGGTACAGCAGGCGCGGCCACGGTCTACATCGAGTGGACGATGGGTGCACCGGGCGCTTTATAGCAACTTACGGCAGGGGGTTTCGGCTCCCTGCCCTTCTCCCTTGGGGGTGAGGAATGAAGATCACATTGACGGAAGCACAGACGATCAAGACGAAAGACTACGAGCCAGGGGATGAAGTGATCGTCAACAAGGAATACGGCGAGCGGCTGATTTCTGAAGGCGTTGCGAACCGCATGATCGAAGAGCCTGAGAACCGTGGTGTAATGGAAGGTGGCGCAGAGGTCATACAAATTGCCACTACGGTTACGACAAGTGGTGCTCGACGCTTCTCAGGTCATAAGGTATTCGGGAGGTAGAGATGGCGAAATGTCCAGGAAGCGGGATCAAGTCAGGCGGTAAGGGAAAAGGTCTAGGCACTGGCAAGGGTGCAGGGCCAATCGGGTTCCCAAAGAAATAGGAGACAGCGATGGCAGACGGTCCAGTGTATACAGGTCTAGCGTGGGCAACTTACACAGAGCTTGTGCGTGCCTATTGCGGCGTGGACGGATCAGATCACGATGCCTTGCTTACGGTGCTGTTCAACGCCTCGAAGCGCAAGGCAGACGAATACCTGAACAACCCATTTACTGAGATCGTGCCGACTGTTGTATTCGACGGCGTAGTTGCAGACGACTACATCGTTGTCAACGGCAAGACGTACACCTGCAAGGCGACGGCTGATGAGGATGAACTTGAGTTTGCACTCGGTACTACTGACTCGGATACCGCTGACAACTTCGCGGCCTATGTCAACTCAACGTCACTAGGAGGCTCTTACGGGGCCACTGGAGTCGAGGGAGTGACAGCGGCCAATACTAGCGGCTCGGTTACGCTCAAAGCCGACTATGGCTACGCTGATGACATCGTGGTAACTAGCTCGGACGAAGACACGCTTCTTACCCGTGATGTGCTCACATCACAGACGATACCTGAAGACGTGAATCAGTGGCTCTACCAGCGAGTGCGGCGGCACTTCAGAAACCGTTCTGCGTTGATGATGGATTCACCGGCGGGAATTGGACAGTCGATGTACGTGTCGATGAAGTCTGAGGAGTCGGGAATGGCAGACACGTATGACGTCATTAGCCATCTGCGATTGAGTCCGGGGCTAGGATGAACGCGAATCAGAGGGTAAGGATTGATACAGGCACACGGACATCGACAGCGACCTCTCCGCTTGGTGCGTGGGTGACTGCTTCATCTGATACTCGTTGGTGTGAAGTGTCTTCGATCAGCCCTGCGATGGCGGTTCAGCGATATGACATCGAACTTGATGCAGTCGTGCGCAAGGAGTTTCGATTCTACGATAAGCCGACGATCACGCTAGGCGGTACGCGGTTCGTCTGGTTCACGAATGGGAGCGATGACTACCTGAAGATCTACTGGCCGAAGTCTAGTCCGGTGAACGCTGACGGTGAAGGAATCATTACGACGGTGCTCGTTGAAGAGGACAGAGAGAAGAAGGTGGCCAGTGTCTAAGATGTTCGTTTCCTATATGCCTGCCGCTGTTGCCGCGATTAAAGTCGCTTCTGAGAAGGCGCTGATTGCAACCGCTGATGTCGGAAGGAATCAGACAGTGAAGAATCTTACTGCTGCGGGTGGCCCTAGAACTGGGCACGTATACAAGGTTCCAAAGACGAACCGTTATTACACGGCGTCCGCTCCCGGTCAGTTCCCGTCTCACGAGAGGTTCGGAGAATTGAGAGGAAGTGTACAGCGCAAAGTAGTCGGAGGAGAAGTACAGGTTGGATCGAACAGCAAATATGCAGCGCCGCTTGAGAAGAAGCCTGCGAATAAAGGCGGTCGTCCGTGGCTCAAGCGATCTCTTGATCAGGCAAAGCCGAGGATGCTGCTTGAACTCAACAAGAGGTGGTTCTAGTGGCAGAGGTCGAGACAGGACAGGCGATCATCGCCTATCTATGGACACGGCTCACTACAGACGCCACGTTGAAAAGTGTGCTGGGCGATCCCGTGAATGTCTATCGCGTGATGGGACCGGCTGATCCTACGATGCCTTACTTCTGGCAGAAGCTCTCGATGAACGGGAATCTGCTACATGGCGTGCATACCTACTACCTAGACCTATGGTATTACGGTGTCGATTCGGCTGTGCCTGATTCGGCAATTGACCGAGTGAAGATCCTTCTACACGAACTAGGGACAGATACGGGCTCTGACGAGGCGAACATATTGTTGGAATGGTTTTCAGGTGGCTACATTGAAACTGATGCAGCTAATGTGTGGCACTACGCGACGCAGTGGAACCTGTGGATCGGGGCAGCAAGAGACATAACAAATACAGTGGGGTGATTTAGATGGGAACGATTCGGACGGGTATCACAGCGGCAGCGGTAAACAAGTATCTAAGGGGTGGAGGAACGCTATACAAGGACTTCACGTCGATTGCGTCTCCTGGGACCGCTCTTGGAGAGACGAAGGGCGGGTCAAGTTTCAGCTATGGTCTGACATTCCATGACGTAGAACCGGACGGAGCGATGGGCTTGATCGTTGGACATCGGATGATTGACAAGATCGTACCGACGCTTGCGGTAAGCCTATTGGAGCATTCGGTCAACCATTACCTGTGGGATCTGCCTGGCGCAGATAGCGCAGATCAGACGCCTACAGGGATTAAGGGCGAGTACATCGGCGTCGGGACGGAAGTGGATGTTGGTGTAGCACCTGCTGGGACGCCGAGCATTGACGAAAGCACGCTTGAGGTGTGGCGTACACCAGCTGCGCTTGGTATTGGTGTAGAGCTGACGCTTGCCACGGATTATAACGTGGTTGATCAGATCACGATCGCGTCAATGGCCAATCTTGATACTATTGTTATCGAAGGACTGACATTCACGGCGGATACAGATACAACTACCGTTGCTGACAGAGAGTTTGACATCTCTGGAGACGACACTGCCGACGCTGTGGAGCTTGCAATATGTATCAACGATGGTACGTATGGCGTTCCTGGCGTGACTGCGACATCGGCGCTTGGCGTTGTGTCTCTTAGCAGATCAACTACAGGTACGAAGAACGTGATCACCGCAAGTGCTCATGCGACGATGGTCTATCAGGTTGTACTCGCAACGGCTGGCGGCGCTGTCCTCGATGGCGACAAGATCACGGTGTTCTACGTATACGACAATACGGCGAGCGGCGATACGTTCACCATTATCACTCCTGGCCAGATTGCAGCAGCGGATCACTTCACGAACATCGCTCTCCTGTGTGAAGTATCAGATCCAGATCAGACGTATCCAGTCGTGTTCATCATCAAGAATCCGTTGAGCGAGCCAGACACGATTGAGATTCCTGGAGAACGCATCAACGAGACGCTGCTCAAGACAACATGGACGGGATTCTTTGATCCTGCTGATGGGCTTGATCTTGACGAAGCGCCTGTCGAGCTGTGGGTACCTTACGGAATCTAGGAGGAATTGAATGGCTGAGAAAGGTAAGACAACTGGTGCCGGGGCTCTTATGCTAGAGCCCCCTGTGCTGGACATTGAGGGGAAGAAATACCCTCTACGGAAACTTGGATTGGTTGACATTGAGCGAATACTCGTGATCGTGAAGAAGGTCTCGAAGTCGGTTGACGCTCTACAGATGACCAGCTTTGATGATATGACGCCTCAGAAGGGTGTCCAGTTCTTCATTGACTTCATGCCCTATGCGATGGACGAGATTGTTGATTTCATGGGGAGTGTTATCGGGTTGAAGACGGGAATCCCGTTTGATGTTGCTGAAGATAAGCGCAAGAAGTCTAAGGCAGATCATCCGCAAGATCCCAACGAAGGGACGATGCGTGATCCTAGCGTATTCCCGTTGGGGTCAGAGGTCAAGTTACTTCTGATGCTCAGTGAGCACCCGGACGTGGTGAACCTTTTTACCGTGGGGCAGGCCATCAAGGAGATCCCGTTCGTGAAGACGATCATAGACAAAACCGAAGCGAAGAAAGAGAAGGCGCTTTCGAGAAAGCTATTGATCGAATCCAAGCTAGATACGGATGGTCCGACGAGTACACCACAGGACGACGATTAGCTGAAGGTGGCGACGGGCTTTCATATTCGCGGTTACTACAGCTCGTCAGAGTGACGGGTGAAGCGAAGCGGGATGAACGCAGATGGGATGCACTCTGGAGCTACAGGGCGCAGCCCCCGACGATCGGAGATGGTAAAGACAGGCAGGTGATACCGTTCGAGAATTGGGCGGCACAACTAGGACTCGGAATAGAAGTTGAAGAGAAGGGCATGACGCTGACTGAGGAAGACATCAAGAAAGCGTTCGCCAAGGGATTCAAGAAGATCCCAGTGATTGCACCTGGGATGAAGTTCAAGGAGAAGTAGTGGAAGTCAAGGTCTGTGAGTTCTGCGGTGAGATGTTCGAGCCCAAGACAGTGCGATCACGGCATTGTTCTGTATCGTGTAAGGGCAAGGATTACTACCGTACTCATCCAGAATACAGGAAGTCACAGATTAAGAACTCCGCGAAACGTATTGCCGAGAATCCTGATGCGCGTGCTGTTGCTAAAATAGCACGCGATAGATGGAGAAAGGCAAATCCAGAGAAAGCACGAGCAGCAACAAAGCGATGGGAAGAAGCGAATAAAGAACATGTCACAGAGAAGCACCGCGAATGGTTCGCAGCTCATCCAGAGAAGCGAAAGGAATATCACGATAAGTGGAAGGGAGAACATCCAGAACGTATTCGTTCGTTCTGGAAAGACAACACGTATCGGCGCAGAGCTTTGAAGGCGGCTGCGGACGGAGACTTCACTTATGCCGAGTTCTTGTCTCTATGCCAAGAGAAGGAATGGGAGTGTGCGTATTGCGGATGTGAACTTGACGTGGAAACCGTTACAGCAGATCACGAAATGCCACTATCACGTGGTGGATCAAATGACATCGGGAACATCGCGCCGTGCTGTGTAAGGTGTAACTGTAGAAAGAAAGATAAGACGCCCGAAGAATACTCTAATTGGCTCAATGATAGGGTGGTGGTATCTAATTGAGGTATTCAGATTATTCGGGACTATTAGCATCAATAAAGCGAAAGCGATAGCGGATCTTAACGCTGTCAACGCTGCTGGCGCTGGCCTGGGGACTAAGCTCGGGAAAGTGTTCAAGACTATCGGTAAGGTGGCTCTAGTGGCATTTGCTGCTATAGCCGCCGCCGGTGCTCTTATCTTCGTCAAGGCTATCAAGACTGCGGCTGACTTTGAGTTTGCAATGGCTAAGGTTAGCGCCGTTACTGGGGCTACTGCCGAGGAGTTTGCTGCGCTGACTGAAAAAGCTGAGGAGCTTGGATTATCAACTGCTCAGACAATGACCGACATAGCTGCTGGGATGGAAGCCCTCGGACGTGCTGGATTTGATGCCGGTGAGATCATTGATGCAATGGGCGGGGTCGTTGCCCTAGCAGAGGCTGAGACAATTGGCCTTGCACGAGCTGCTGAGATCACCGCGAACATGATTCGCCAATTCGGACTAGAGGCAGCGGATGCTGACCGAGTTGTCAATCTGCTTTCTGCTGCTGCATCTAGTTCTAACACGACCGTTGAGAGCCTTGGTGAGTCGATGAAGTTCTTCGGGCCGATTGCTCATGCGATGGGCATGAGCCTTGAAGAGGCTGTCGCAGCCGTTGGCAAGTTAGGTGATGCTGGACTGAAGGGCGGGATAGCTACACGTGCTCTTCAGACATCTTTGCAAGGATTGGCCAAGCCTACAGATGAAGCTGTCGAACTGATGGACGAACTCGGCATTTCTATGTTCGATGCGAATGGTGAATTCGTAGGGATGGAAGGGGCTCTTGAACAACTGGAGATCGGTTTCGATGGTCTAACTCAGCAACAAAAACTCGCGGCTATGGCAACCATCTTTGGAACTGGCGCGGTCAAGCAGTTCAGCAACTTGCTTGGAGTAGGCTCTGAAGAGCTGGAAAGGTATACGGAAGAGATAACTGGAACAACAAAAGCATTTGACAAACAAGCGGAAATGATTGCCACGCTTAAAGGCCAATGGACGATTTGGAAGGGATCGCTTGAGTTGCTGTTTCAGACGCTTGGAGTAACTGTGCTTCCTATGCTTGAGAACCTGTTACGCGATCACATTATTCCGATAACAAACGCTCTTAGGAATTGGATCAAAGAGATGGGCGGACTAAAGGGCGTCATCGGGCACGTGATGGTAGCCATCGGGCACTACATTCTAGCCGCTGCTGACTGGATCGAATCGAATGAGTTCGTGAGGGTCGCTGTTGAAGGCGTCTGGAGTGTGCTGAAAGATCTATGGTCATTCGTCAAGAACGTCTTCACAGGTGACTGGAGCGCAGCATGGCAAAGCATTAAGTCCGTCGCTGTGACTGTGCTTGAAACGATAACTAGCCTGGTCGTTACTGCATGGGAAGCGTTGCCTATACCTGATGGCATTAAGAGTGGAATAAGCACTGCGCTACAAGCCATCGGAGATGGGATCAAGGCTGCGTTCCTGTGGTTGTTGGATCACAAAGAAGTCATCATTGGCGCGTTCGCTGGTGTAGCCGTTGCTATGGCTGGTATTAAGATAGCCGCGCTAGTTTCTGGCTTCGCATCCATGTTGAACCCGGTTGGTCTCATCATAGCGGCATTCGCTGCGCTCGCAGCAGGTATCGCGTATGTGGTTGTTCAGTGGGATGAGCTTCCTATCCCTGATAGCGTTAAGAATAAGATCCTATCTACTGTGACGGCTATCAAGGATGGCGCTGTTGCTGGATTTGTTTGGATCAAGGACAAGGCTGTCGAGGCATGGGCTGGTATCAAGGAATCATTCGATGAACATGGGGCCGGGCTTATCGAAGCATGGGATAGCCTGAAGACAGCGGCCTCTAATCTGTGGGGCGCAATAAATGATGCGTTCACTAGCATCATGGGAGTCTTTGGCGAAACCGGAGAAGAGGCTATCTCGTTCAGCGATGTTGTTAAGGGTATATTCGATATCCTACTAATCGCGGCAACTACTTTGATAGACGGATGGTCTGATCTGTTCGACTTCTGGGCATCATTGCTTAGAGGAGACTGGTCACAAGCATGGACTGACTTCAAGACATTCCTATCAGGAATCTGGGACGGTATCGTCGCCATCCTAGACGTTGTTGGATTATCTGACAAGATCTCTGAAGCATGGGACTACATCAAGCAAGACGCCATTACCAAGTGGACTGCTATTGGCGACTTCTTCGACAAGATCTGGGATTCCATCACAGGCGCATTCCAATCAGCGATTGACTGGGTGAGATCTATCATTCCTGGATTCATACAAAGGTGGCTGGGCTGGGGCGAGGAGTCCGCTGATTCCTACGCTGAGGGAATAGAATCTGGCAAGGCTGGCGTGGAGAAGGCCGCTGAGAACGTAGCGGGCGCAGCTGTCAAAGCTATTGCCATGACGGTCGATGAGGCTAAAGAAGCTGGAGAGGATCTCGTTTCTGCTTTTGCTGGCGCGTTGACTGACGGTGAATCAGACGCCGAAGACGCAGGTGAGTCTCTTGGATCGTTTGGTGGCGACGGAATAATCAATGGCTTAGAAGGCAAGTTCGGAGCCCTTGAAACGGCTGGAGCTGAGGCTATCGGAGCGGTCTTTACTGGAATCGAAGATGAAGGAGATATGCACTCGCCGTCTAAGGTTGCAGAAGGATACGGCGAGGACATAGACCAAGGACTCATCGACGGTATGCGCTCGAAGGGTGCAGAACTAATCGCTGCAGGGCAAGAGCTAATCGACAGCACGATGGTGCCGCTAGAAGAAGCACCTGTGGACGCAGCCATAGCCGGTGAAGCAACCGGCGAGGCATACGGTGATGGTGTTGAGGGCGGAATAACAGATGCGAATGCCGACATCCAGACAGCCGTTGACAGCGTAACCGAAACTCTAAAGACTGGCGCAGAGGACATGGCTGAGAAGCTGGTCGAGCTTCAAGATGCGCTAGACGATACGGTCGTCGGCTCGTATGCCTATGGTGAAGCGTTGCAGGATCTCGTTTCCTTCCATGAGAACCTAGTGAAGGTTGCCGAGTTCCTAGAAGATCAGAACATCGAAGTGGACGCAAGCCTGACCGCGTTGATTGCTTCGACTATCAAGTATGCCGAAGAGCAAGAGGCGCTTGAGAAGGCAACTAAAGAAGCAGAGGATGCACTTGAAGATCAGAAATCGGCATTCAAGGATCTTGCGAAAGAGATAATTGGCGTTGTTCGTGGTGCTATCGAGGACGTCATAGACGGATTCAAGCGGATGACTGAAGCTGCTGAGGATCACGAAGAAGCTCTAGAAGATATTGCAGACAGATATTCAGACAACGTGGTTGATGATTTGCTCGACAGAACAAGGAAGGAAGAGGACGCGCTTACGGATCACAACCGTGACATGGAAGACATTACCGAAAAGTACAACAGAGATCTAGCTGATCTGCGAATTGAAGACTTCGATGATGCTGATGACTATTTTGCAAAGCGAGCCAAGATCGAAGCTGATTACCAACAAGACATAGCAGACGAAAGAGAGGACTACGCTCGCAAGCTTGGGGACATAGACACGGACCATACGCGCCAGGTTGAAGATAATGTAGCCGATCGAGACCAGGCTCTTGCAGATGAAGAGGCGGCGTATAAGGAGAACAAGGTAACAATTCTCGACATCGTTAAAGATACGATGGAGGGAATAGCAACAACGATTCTCAACTCTGGGATAGACAAGGCTGTTGATTGGGCGGTTGAGCAATTAGCTCGTATTGTGTTTGGCAGTGCCGAGGCTACAACAGCGGCGACAACAGCGGCTGCGACAATTACACCAACAGTTGGTGCAACAGCAGACGCAGCTGCAACTACATTGGCGACTACTGGTGGGAGTCTTGCTGGACTTGGCACATTGCTGTGGAATCTGGCCGGAATCGCAGTGCCTATATTTATCGGTACATCGGACAAGGTGGCAAACTGGGTAGCGAATGTAAACAAGTGGATAACTGAAACGCTTCTTGGTCAGCAATATGGCGGCGGGATTACGAAAACTGACCAGTATGGGAATAAGTTCAAGAAGGATGATAGTGGGAACTGGGTGCCGTTCGCAAAGGGAGCACTCTTCACAAAACCAACACTACTACCGCCACACATGGTAGCTGAGGGCGGCGTGTCTGAAGCATACCTACCACTAAGCCCGCGCATCTTCGGCAACATCGGACAAGGCATCGTCGATGCTCTCAGCGTGCCTACAGCGACACCGGCGCTTGCAGGTGCAGGAGCGGGCGGCGGGTCGATTCAGGTAGACATGCGGGGCTTGTACGACGGTGCAACGATCAACGTCCGTGACGATCAAGACATCTCACGCATAGCCGAAGAGACTCATTCACTATGGCGTTCACGTATGCGCGGTATCGGGAGGAACGTATGAGCGACATTTCAAGGTTCTCTCTGGGTGGCACGGCTAATACTGCGCTAGGCGTTGAGTTGCTTCCTGACTTCCAAGAGCCGGTACTGCCTCAGACGCGTGATAGGTATGTAGACGTCCCAGGTAAACACGGGCGCACGTTATTCAGCTCTGATCTCGGAGCGCGTGAGATCGTGCTTGATCTCGTGATGATTGACTCGACGACGCCGGAGACGCTGCAAAGCCTGACAAAGACATTCTCCGCTGTGCTGTTGGATCAAGACGGGCATCCTGAAGACGTGGCGCTTGTATTCACTAAGGAACCGAACAAGACGTATACGGTGCGGTACTCAGGGAACATGCCGCTACAACGATTGATTGGCGGCTCGAAGGGCTACTTCTCATTGCCTCTCGTCGCGGCTGATCCATTCTCATACGGCGCAGAGGATACAGATACATTCACCATCACGACAGATGGGCAGACGGAAGATATCGAAAACGCAGGCGATTACAGAACGCCGCCGGTGATTACGATAACGAACGACGGAGTAGGCAGCGTGGTGGGATTCACGTTGACGACACGAGCATTAAAATAGGGGTGATTCAAAATGGCAAGTGGAATGGTAACAGCAGTGGCGAACGATCTTTTGGATGCTGACTTGGGAACAGCCTGCTACGGCGCTCTGTTTACAGCAGATCCGACCGACGCTGGTTTACTAACGAACCAAGTTACAGATGCAAATGCGTATGCGCGAACTGAGATTACGTTTGGCGACGCTGCTGCAGGCCGGACGATTCAGAACACAGCGGCGTGCGAATTCCCGGTATGCACTACTGCAACATGGGGAACGGTTACTCACTTGATGATATGCAAGTCGGGCACGTATGCGACGGTGGATGGTCTTTACTACGGCGCACTCACAGTGGCTAAGACTGTCGGTGTCGGCGATCAGCTTGTGTTCGCTATCGGAAACATTGACGTAACAATCTCTGCCGGGTAGCGATGATTCACAACAATAGCACTAGAGAGGTGATTTAGATGGCAAGCGGGATAGTAACAGTACATGCGAACGAAACATTGACTGCCGATCTGAAGACGGCTGCACCTGTATACGCGGCACTCTTTACAGCAGATCCAACCGACGCGGGATTGCTCGCAAACCAAGTCGCAGATGACTATTCGTATGCACGAACGGCGATTACGTTTGACGACGATGGAGCAACTCGAACGATTGATAACTCGGCTGATTGCACATTCCCAGTGGCTACTGGAACAACGTGGGGTGAGATAACACACTTGATGATATGCAAGTCGGGCACGTATGCGACGGTGGATGGTCTTTACTACGGCGCACTCACAGTGGCTAAGACTGTCGGCGTAGGAGATCAGATTGTATTCTCCACTGGCAACGTCGATATAACGTTCTCTGCTGGGGCATAGCGATGATACTCAACGCATCGTGTAGTTTGAATTCTATGTCGGACGTTGGCGCTCACCCCACAAGACGTATTGGAGCTGATGTCTCTCTGTCGTGCGAATGTATGGCAGAGGGGTTAAGCCCTGAGGAGTTGGGCGGCGAGAAGATCACAATCCAGCTTCGAGGGCTGTCGGTTGAGCAGATTCTCAGAACGCTTGAGCTAACAACTGCGCTCAAAGAACCAGGTGCGGACTCGAAGGCGATCGTTGACGAGATCAAGCAGATGCAATCCGATAATGAAGCTTGCCCGAGGTGATGAGTGGAGGGTTGTTTGAATGCGCTGGGAAATTGAAGAGTCAGGCTGTTGCGAAAGAAAAGGTATGCGTCAGATCCGGTTCTGCTTCTATCTGGAGCCGGGTGACGCACGGTATTCAGAGCATCACGTCAATCTACCAGTCATTCCAAAGGAAGGATACAAAGGCAAGCAAGACAAACACGGGCAGCCTGATTCGATAGACGATTACAAGGCATGGCGGAACGCTTTACCGAAGGCATGGCAAACGAATCCCTTTCACAATCACATTGGGTTTTTCCCGATGGATGCTACCGAAGACATAATCAAACAAGGCGATGCGTTGCTTCCTCTCTTCTATGGCCAATGGAGTCGTAGAGAGAGACTGCGGGTGATACATGGCTGTCATTGATGTTGGCGCAGCGGCGATTGACAGAACTGCTTATTGGAATCCACCAACGTATACAGTAATTGATCTTAACAATCCAGCAGATGGTGACGGGAACATCGACTCCATTGAAATCTGGTGTTGGACAAACCTCACAGGGCTTAAGGTGGCTACATTCTCACGAGACGTAGCGAAGTTCACACCACGAGACGTGGTAACAATCGGCTCCGTTACCTCAGGATCAAAACAGACAATCACTACTGACTCCTCGTCTGATCCAATAGCTCTTTCCGTTAAGACTGGCGACCTTATTGGCTTTTATTCAACCGGTGGCTATCTTGATAGAGATCCCACGGGCGGATTGGGTTTGTACTATATGGCCGGGGATCAAACTGGTGCTGCGGAACAAACATATACCACAATCTTGGCTGGCGATCTATGCAGCATCCACGGTACGGGCGCGACACTGGAAGCCCCAACAGTCACAACTCAGGCAGTCGACACGATCGTCCCAGGCGGGGCAACGCTGAACGGTAACATCACGGATGATGGAGGTCTGTCAATCACCCAGCACGGATTCTGTTGGAAGGCTGGATCTGATCCTGTGAACATCGCTGGGGCTGATGGCTCTTCCGAACTAGGAGCAGGGGCCGAAGGTGCATTCGATCAGGCGAAGACGGGGCTAACAGAAAACACAGAGTTCTACTATCGCGCCTATGCAATCAACTCGGAGGACACAAGCTACGGGGCGGCTCAAAGCTGGACTACAGGTGAGACGTTATCAGGCATTGTGGCTATATCGTCAGCACAGGTAGTTGTCTCTGCACTTCAAGCGTTGACCGCATCGGGAATATCTGGCATATCCCAGTCGGTTGTGTTAAGCGCGTTGTCAACTAGAATCCTGCCATCAGCAATATGCGAAATAGCGAACGCTGTTGTTCTTGACGCGCTCCAGATTCTCAAGCACGGTGGAACATCTGCAATAAATCAGGCGGCTGTGGCATCTGCTCTCCAGGCATTGACCGCATCTGGAGTGACGGCCATCACTCAGTCGGCAACGCTTACGGCGCTGTCAACGAGGGTATTGGCATCAGTAGTTTGCGACATTACAAATGCAGTGGTTCTTGAGGCGTTACAACTTTTCAAGCACGGCGGTGCGTCAACGATAGATCAAGCCGCTGTAGTATCCGCGCTTCGGGTGCTTAGTATTTTTGGCGTGGTGTCAATTGAAAACGGGGTGGTATTGTCTGCGCTTCAGGCGTTGACTGCTTCAGGCGTAGTGCCGGTGTCTCAGGCATCGACATTAACGGCTCTCCAGGCGTTGACCGCATCTGGAGTGGCGGCTATCACTCAACCCGCAACTCTTACGGCGTTCTCAATGAGAGTATTAGCCTCGGTAATCTGTGCCGTTGCGCAGGCTGTTGTGATTGTTGCAGATGAAAAGCTAATCGTTTCCGGCACGTCTGCGATGTTTGTCGGGCAGGCTGCAACACTTGGTGCCGATCCTTCGATGACATTCAGCGGGGTATCAGCCATTGAGAACGGCGTTGTAATATCTGCGGAGTCAACTAGAATCCAACAGGCAATTGCAGACATCACTCAAGCGGTTGTTCTTGAAGCGCTACAGACTCTCAGGCACGGCGCGTCTTCTGACATCACACAAGCCGCGACAACATCCGCGCTTCAGGCGTTGACCACATCTGGAGTATCTGCCATTTCTCAGCAGGTTGTATTGTCTGCACTCCAGGCGTTGACCGCATCTGGAACAGTTACAATCTCACAGTCGTGTGTGATTGAAGCGCTTGCGGCGTTTATCAAACAGGCAATTGCGAACATCCTGGTTGGTGGGGCTGGTGGTAGCGAAACCGAGATTCTTAGACCGAATGGTGCGGGTGATGAGACAGCGATCAAGTCTCAAATTCCAGAATCCACTTATCATTGGGACAAAGTTGACGAAGTGGTGGCTGATGACTATACAACCTGTGTACACACCAACAGCGCAACATATCAACGCGATTTGTATTCCCTGCCTGCATCATCTGGGTCAGGCACAATAAACAAGATAACAGTGTTTTTTCGATATGTTACATATGATAATACGTGGCATCCTAAAGCATCTATCAAATCTGGCACTACTGTAGCCGACGGTGATGAGAAGACATTGGCAGTAGCAGACACTTGGGAGACATTTTCACAGGAATGGGCATTAAACCCTGATGATTCTGAGGCATGGGAATGGGCAGATATAGACGATTTGCAAATAGGTGTAAGTCTTGAGGCTCCTACTGATTTTGATACCTATTGCACCCAAGTCTACGTCGAGGTGGATTACACAGAACAAACAACACCCGTTAATCTGTCAGCTGAGGGGTTGTTGCGCGTTGGCGGTACGGCAACTATCGAGAATGCCACTGTCCTTTCTGCACTTCAGGCATTAACGATGTCAGGTGTTGCCCTTGTCGAGCAAGACATCGTGCTGACGGCCCTGCAAACAAGAATCCTATCCACGGCAATTGCGGCCATCTCTCAGGCGTCCACGCTTGAGGCGCTTCAGTCGTTGCTTCTTCCTGGCGTGGTGACTATTGATAACGCCGTAACGCTGGAAGCACTTCAAGCATTGACCGCTTCAGGCGCGACGGCTATCGAAAACGGGGGGGTGCTGTCTGCACTTCAGAAGTTGATTGCTTCAGGCGCGGCGGCTATCACTCAGCCCGCAACTCTTACGGCGTTCTCAACGAGAGTATTAGCCGCGGTAATCTGTGCCGTTGCGCAGGCTGTTGTGATTGTTGCAGATGAAAAGCTAATCGTTTCCGGCACGTCTGCGATGTTTGTCGGGCAGGCTGCAACGCTTGGTGCCGATCCTTCGATGACATTCAGCGGGGTATCAGCCATTGAGAACGGCGTTGTAATATCTGCGGAGTTAACTAGAATCCAACAGGCAATTGCAGACATCACTCAAGCGGCAGTCCTTGAAGCGTTACAGTTTCTCAAGCTTGGGGGAACCTCTGATGTCACACAAGAAGCAACTGTTTCTGCGCTTCAGGCGTTGACTGCTTCAGGCGTGGCGGCTATTGAAAATGCTGTGACAGTGGATGCCCTACAGCTTCTCAAGCTTGGTGGAACCTCCGATATTACACAAGCTGCTACACTCTCTGCGCTTCAGGCATTGACCGCCTCTGGATCATCTGCCATCGCTCAGCCATCGACACTCACGGCATTGTCTACCAGGATTCTTGCTTCGGCTATTGCAGGGATAGATTCATCTGTTGTGCTTACAGCCCTACAGACATTAACTACGTTAGGTAGTTCTAAAATTACCCAGGCGGCTGTATTAGATGCGCTGCAAACTCTCGTCATATCTTCTGCAATAAGTGACATTACCCAGCAAGTCGAGATGCTGGCAGATGAGAAGCTGATTGCATCAGGCGTTGCAGATATTGATAACGCTGTAGTCCTCGCCGCGCTTCAGGCATTGACCGCCTCTGGATCATCTGCTGTGTCTCAGGCGTCAACGCTGGCTGCGCTTCAGTTGCTACTCAAATTCGGCACAGCAGAGATTACCCAGGGTGCAGAGTTGTCAGCCGTAGGATTCGGAACTCTTGCCGCGCTTACAGCCATTACGCAGGCACTTGAGATGACGGCAGATGATAAGCTAATCATTCCAGGAATTGCGGCCATTGCGTCTGCTGTCGAGCTGTCTGGTTTTCCATCTGCTGTATACGCAGGGGTGACGGCCATTGATACTGGCGCGTCATTGTCAGTATTCGGTGGGAAGCGCATACAGGCCATTGTTGACATGCTCTCTGGCCTTGAGATGACGGCTGATGAGAAGCTGATTATCTCAGGTACATCGGCGATGTTCGTCGGGCAGGCTGCGACACTTGGTGCCGATCCGTCAATGGTCTGGGGTGGGGTTGTTCCTATTGCGACACAGGCAGAGATTGATGCACAAGGGAACCTAATCGCGCAGGCAATCGCTGGGATAACCTCAGCAACAGAGATGACGGCACAGCCCAAAGTGATATGTAATGGCATCGTCGCCATCGCCGTCTCGTGTGCGCTGGATATTCTGAGTGCTAAAATCCTTGACGGCGTTGTTGAGATCTCAGCATCGTCTAGCTTGGAGACAGCCGCTCTCCTGTATCTGGTTCAAGTGCTTGGTTATACCGGAACGCTTGCATCTGGCGACAAGGTGATAATCGACTGTGACGATTTGACGATTACGAAGAATGGGACAAACGTGCGCAAGGACTTCACCGGCGCGTTCCTCAAGCTGCTAGTAGGCACAAGCGAGATGGAATGGGATGACGACGAAGCATCGAGAGATATTGACCTAAGTGTAGCACATTCACCGAGGTATCTATAGGAGTAAACCATGAAGGCATTTGAAGTAAAGATCAAGAAGAATCGCGGCGAGAAAGAGACATCATTCGAGTGGCCGTCTTGGTGGGGAGAGGTATATGAACAGGTTGATGTAGTTGCCTTAGAAGATCATCCTGAAGCGCACGGCAAGCGCACGGAAGGTGCTGTCTGTGTATGTGATGATACGACGTGGCTTGTCATCGCAGCGAAGAACGATCCTATGATTACTGAGCTTGACGAAGTGGAGGCCAACGAGAAAGGCCGGGCATGGCGACCTCAGATAGATAAACCCGATGGGAGCAAGTCGCGGCTGTTTGACGTTCATGCGATTGCTAAAGACAGGGATGACGCACTGCGCGGCAAAGGGAGATAATGAAACCAAGCATCTTCATCGCCATTCCGAATCTTGGGAACATTGCAACAGACAACACTATGAATCTATTAGCGTGGTTTGCCTCTGGCAAGTATGACTTGAAGGTGTTCGCTCCGCAGAATGTCAAGCCGTGGGACAGGGCAAGGAATCTGTGCCACAAAGAGTTTCTAAACGAAGGATATGACTATCTCTTCTTCCTAGACGCCAACACGATTCCGAAGCCTGACATCATAGACAGACTCCTTGCGCACGACGTGCCTATGGTTGCTGGCCTTGTTCAGATCTGGCAAGAGCATCTGATACCGATGGCTATGCGCTGGGATAAGAAGGCGAACGGATACAAGCCACACTATGGCGCAGGGTTGCAGTCAGTTGATGTGACGACGTGCGCAGCGACTCTCATCAAGCGCGAGGTAATGGAGGCCGTCGAACGTCCGGCGTTTGCTTTCACTCAGACAGATGAGTTCGGAACGGAAGGTCTCTCCGAGGACTTCTATTTCTGCGAGCGTGTCAAGGACGCTGGCTTCCCTATAGCAGTTGACTTCAATGCTATCTGCGATCACGACATTCACACGCGGAGCCTTGCCGTGAACAAGGACTTGGTGAGCAAAGATGGCGGGTAACCTATGGTCTTCCGGCAGCACATCAAACAAGATCTATCAGCACTCTGGTGAAACATCGACGATTACAACAAGCTTCTCTTCTCCAAGCACTTACTGCTCTGGCCTTGTGTGGTTTGACTCAGATCTTTGGTCTGTAGATACTACCGCTGTAAAAATCTATCAGCATTCTGGCGGAACAAGCACGATCACTACAAGCTTCTCAACCCCGTCCACCGCGCCTTCCGGACTAGCTTTTGATGGTACTAACATTTGGTCTTCAGATGTTGGGCAGAATAAGATCTATCAGCACTCTGGTGAAACATCGACGATTACAACAAGCTTCTCTTCTCCAAGCACTTACTGCTCTGGCCTTGTGTGGTTTGACTCAGATCTTTGGTCAATTGACTATGGCAACGACGCGCAAGCTGTTATTTATCACCACTCGGGTGGGACAGCTACTATCACATCTAGTTTTTCAGCGCCTGCAACGGACGCATTTTCTATAACGTGGGACGGCACGCATCTATGGTCATGCGCGTGGGATACTGACAAAATCTACAAGCATTCTGGGAACACTTCCACGGTAACAACAAGCTTCGCAAGCCCAGACACAACACCTACAGGGCTTGCTTGGGAGCCAATAGTTGCTCCAACAGTTACCACGCAAACGGCTGACGCCATCGTCCCAGGCGGTGCAACCCTAAACGGCAACATCACGGATGACGGAGATCTATCGATCACCCAGCATGGATTCTGTTGGAAGGCCGGATCTGATCCTGTCAACATCGCAGGGGCAGACGGCTATTCAGAACTAGGGGCGGGATCAGAAGGCGCGTTCGATCAGGCAAAGACTGGACTCGCTGAAGCAACTAGATTCTACTACCGCGCTTACGCGACCAACTCTGTGGGCACAAGCTATGGCACATTCCAATTTTGGGACACTGGCGAGACGCTATCGGGTGTTGTGGCTGTAACGTCGGCACAGTCGATGACTATTGCCGGGGTTCTTATTGCCTCTGGTTCTGTTGGAATTAATAGCGCATCTGTACTATCCGCGCTTCAGGCATTGAAGGCCGTCGGCTCTGTTGATGTATCTCAGGCAGTTACTATAACAGCACTTCAAACGCGAATCCTATCATCAGCAATTGCCGCGATTTCACAAGCGGCTAGCTTGTCTTTGGTTGGCGAGATAGGGAAGCACTACGCAGTATGTGCCATCACATCGGCAGCAACGACCGTACAGAGTGGTGGCTTGATAGCATCTGGCGTATCAGAAATTGAAACTGGCACTGAGGCATCTGTAAGTAGTAGCGCAATCATGCAGGCGATTACTGGAATCACTACGTCTGCTGAACTGTCGGCAGAGGCACATCGTTTGCTGAGCGCAATCATAGCGATGACCGCAGCGTGTTCGTTGAGCGCCCTTATCGTATCCGTGGAATATGGCGTTGTCGAGATTACAACCTCGTCAAGCCTTACCGCCGCTGCGATTCTATACATAGCTAAGGTGCTTGGCTATACAGGAACGCTTACTGCTGACGACGTGCTTGTCATCGACTGTGACAAGATGACCATGAAGAAGAATGGTGTCGAGGACAGGGAAAACCATAGCGATGACTTCTGGCATCTGTTTGTCGGTGACAGCGAGATCGTGTGGACTGACAGCGAAGGGGCAAGAACTATCAAGCTAGAAATTGTGCATTCTCCGAGGTATCTATAATGGCAAACGCCAGTGTAATCATCTATGACTCGAACCTGGACGTACAGGCAGACTTGAAGCTCGCTTTCGATGTAGGCTATGAGCAGCGCATCAACGAGCTTCATCGGGCGGGGTTCTCACTTCCTTACAACGACCCACACATATCAGAATGCACAGGCTTGAGGTATGCGGAGATCTATAACGGTGACGAGAGAGTGGACCTATTCCGCATCATCAAGAAGAAGAAGAGAGGCACTGGCGAAAAGACGTACTATCGCTTCGAGTGCGAACACGTATTCGGAATGCTGATGAACGACGAGATCAAGACTACACTGAATTCTGGACCGGGGACGATCACGAGCATTGGCGACGTGCTTGCCCTTCAAGGCACGATCAACTGGGCTTTAGGTTCCTCGGACTTCGATCGGCAATTCCTGTATACGTGGGAGCCGGGTACATCTTTGCTTGAGGCGATGTCAGACATCCCTGCTCGGTTTGGATGCTCGTATCAATGGACGTTCGACACGTCGAGCTATCCGTGGACAGTGAACCTTATCGAACCTCCCGTTGTCGTATCTTCCTATCTTGACCGTGGGCGCAATCTGCTGAGCGTTGAAGAAGATGAGGACTACACTCAAATCGTTACGCGGCTATACCCGTATGGGAATCTCTCCGGCGCAGATCAGCTTGACATCACGAGCATCGAGCCTAGTGGGAATGCTTACGTGTCTAGCAACGTGGGCACCTATGGCCTCATTGAGCGGGTATTGATCGACCAGCGATACTCTGTCGCTCAGAATCTCTACGATGCCGCGGTAAGCTTGATAGCGGAATTCTCTGTACCTCGTGTGCATTACAACGTGGCGGGGGCTGATCTCTATTCCCTCTCAGGCGAATCCATTGACGAGTTCGTATTGGGAACACTGGTTGAGGTGACGTATGACGACTTAGACATCTCTGTGCAAGCGCGGATTGTATCCATCGTCAAGAGTGACGTGAATGGCGCGCCGGGTGATGTCCAGATTCAGGTAGCGAACAAGACGATTGAGTTTGATTTCCGTGAGGCTGTGTCGGTGAATGACTTGTCAGCCCTTCAGATGATCGACATTCCTGGCGGTGTAGTCGGGGCCTTGCCCGCTGCGCCGTCAGCAGCGGGGCTGTATGCTTCAACGTCCTATCTCGGATTCTCAGATGGCTCGGACTGGCGTGCGTACTTTGACATCGATGGCAAGTTCAAGCTCGTTGGGGACGCGACACACTATCTGACGTTCGACCCTGACGCCGTAGTACCCCTCATAATCCACTCAGACGGTGAATGGATCGGCTCGGTGTCCATCTCTAACCTGACAGCAGGGGATCTAACCGTTGCCATGAATCTGAAGGCCGGTGGCTCGGTGAAGTCTGATAACTACTCAGCGGGATCGGCTGGCTGGAAGATAGACAACGACGGATCGGCTGAGTTCCGGAATGCTACAATCAGAGGAACGCTAGTCGCTGATGACATTACGACGGGGGCTATGGACTTCGATCGAATAAGCGCGGCGTCCGTCAGCATCATCTCTTCTATGATGGGAATAAATTCTGTCGTCAATGCTGCCATCGCTCAAAACGCTGTGAGGACAAGCGAGATCTATATTGATGGCGATCTCCAGTTCAGGCCGGGGGCAACTAACCATGCAGTTATGGGGTGCCAGGGTGTATTCTTTGACAGCACCAAGTCTGCTGTATATCCCAATGTTTTCCTGACTGCCACTGCTATGGATGTTGATAGCGGCTCCGGGGCAACTTCGGTAACTAGCGTATATGGGAGAGCACGACTTAGCCTCACTTCTGGGGATGACGTTCGGATAGATTCAGGCGGCGAAATCTGGTTTGATGTTGCGACTGGAACAACCGCTAAACTGCAAGCTATTTCCTCGACGGATTCTGTTTCTTTGAAGGTCGGCCATGAAGGGCTGATGACATTTGATGTGGGGGGAGTGTTGCGATATGTGGCATTCAGGGAGCCAGTGTAGTGGATATGATGTATAATGTGGGCACAATGAACATTCAATTTTCGCTACTCAGCGTGTGTTCGGCGGTCATATTACTTCTGTTCTGCTCCTGTGGATACGATGTTTCGCTAGACAGATTGTATCTAACGGCCTCTGTTTCATCTTCCGAAACAACGTTCGGAATCCATCCTATGTGGGCTGTATTGGTTCCGGGCGAGATAGCTTTGCTGCGTCATGCCAACGGAATGGCTTTCGGTAATGTGATGATATTGGGCGATCACTTGGACGGTGTATACGCAGACTATGTAATCGCCCATGAGCGAATACACCTTACTCAATTCCGCGCACTAGGGGTAGCAATATGGCCATCTCAGTTCATCCTAAACATCGAGCCTGATAGAAGCCTTATGGTGGATTGGAACGATCCAAGACAACCAGCAAGAACAATGTGGACGCCGCCTTCGTGGTGGCCTTACAAGTGGAGCTTCGTCACAATCACAATTGGAGGAGATGTATGAAACTGAAGGCAGGAGATGCACAGACAATCCTAAACGCGATCTTTGCGGCAAGAGAGTTGAAGCTGCCGGTGAAGACGGCCTACTGGCTAGCACGCTCGGCCAAGCAGATCGGACCTGAGGCTGAGGCATTCGAGACAACGCGACAAGGATTGCTTGATCGATACGGGAAGAAGGACAAGAAGAAGAAACTCATCATTGGCGAAAATGGTGTGGTTGATTTCAAGGACCGCGACGCATTCAACGTAGCATTCAAGGAGCTGTCTGATCAGGAATTCGAGATCAAGATGGACGCTCTGACGCTGGACAAATTCGAGGATCCTGAAGGTACGATGCTGGTTGAGACTGGCGTCATGGTGGGGCTGCTGCCCTTGATCGAGGAGCCAGAATAGGAGTTACTTATGGTATGGATGGACGTAATCAAGGATCTAGGTTTTCCGATATTCGTTGCTGTCTTCGTATTAGTTAGAATGGAGCCAGCGATCAAGCGGCTTGATTCGTCTATTATGGCGCTGACAATAGTCGCAGCAAAATCCAACGGGATGAAGAACAAGGACATCTCTGAGGTGATTGAAGCTGTAACGACAAAGAGGCGTGTAGGAAAAAACCGTCGGGTAACAGACAAGCTGGTTGTCGATTGATTTGGATATGACAGCGAATGACGTATAATGGCGAGCAGTAGAGGAGGATGCGTATGAAAACGATTCTAGCAGCGATCTATGTTGCGATTGCTGCCGTAAGAAGTGCCTTTGCGATCAAGAAGATTGTCGAGGAGGAAGGGAATGTCCCTGCGAAGATCGCCGCCGTGAGTGGCGAGCTTTCAAAGGTGGCACAGAAGTTCCAATCGCTGACGAAAGAAACTGCGGCGACATGGGATGACGACTTCGCAGATGCGATCAAGACAATCCTTGACGCCATCGCGGAGAATCTAGTCGAGGGGCTAGGGCTATAGGAGGGAACATGAAACGAGCACTAATCATAGCATTGGTAGGCGTGATGGCATTCTCAGCCGTCGCTTTGGGTGGTTGGAAGTTTGGGGCAGAGCAGGGCGTTGACGTAGGGCTAGGAAGCTATCCGCTTGACGCATACGTTGGGTGGGGCTTTGATGCACCGTTCATCAACATGGGGCCTATCTCAGTGTCGGGAGATTTCGTCGTAACGCGGACATACAACTGGGGCGCAAGCATCCTGTCTGGATTGATGGGGTTCGATGGCGAGCTTGTCTTTGGATATGTCAACGATTTCGACATCATCTTCACGACATCTGCGGAAATCGACTATGCGCCGTTGCCTACTTCCATTGATCTGTTGACGTGGGATGGCGGTGTTGAGGTTGTTGGCTACGTAAGCGATGTCCTCACGCTTAATGCGGGCGTACTATTCAAGTACGTGAATGCGTGGCCGGTCGATGTCTTCAGCACATCGTTCTTCTTCGGATTCGACGCAGAGTGGTAGCACAGTAAGATGACGATTCACAATGTGCCTCGCGTGTTCTGCCTCCTTAACGCGGGCATGGCCAGGGGAGAGGGTGCGCTGGCACCCCTCCCTTTTTTCTTTTGGAGGTAATGGAGGAGCAATGAAACGACTGATCGCGCTGCTTGCACTGCTTGTGGCGTTTGGTATGTATGGATGTATCGAACCTATGATAGACCTTCCTGACGTTGTGCCCATAGAGAATACAGGTCCGTATGGCTATGATCCTTTTGGGCCGCTTGCTAACTCTCTTGTTCCGGGGCACATGTATGTGGTTGATTGCAACTATCACGAATGGTCCGCTGGATTTGCATGGTCCTCACCGACCAAGTCTGGATTCATCGACTTTGAGAACGACCTCTGGAAGATCACCAACGTTGAATGCTGGTATGAATTGAACAACGTGCGCATAGATGATCCAGTATTTACTCCACCGCTATCTCCTGGAGAGGTTGAGTATCACGTGGGGACTGCTCTTGTCCCTGCGAATGGACACATGCTCGACAATGCGTTTATCATCTGGCCCGCGATTGCTCGATGGAGGTATGATCCTAACGGAGTGGCAATCCCTGTGATGCCTCTTCCAAGTTACTCGCCGCCTTGCGATGACTATGAAATGACGGGTACATACATTCCGCCTGGGACGATCTACCATATAGAGATTTGGGTTGTTGACGAGCGCGGGGCTGAGGGCTATCTCCATTCTGAGAAGCCGCTCACCGGCAGAGCCGATTGTGGATAGGAGGTAAGTATGAAACGACTGACGATTCTTGGGCTTGTTGCGGTTCTTTGCGTCGCCTTAGCTGGATGCTTCGCGCCGTTCAATCCGGCAGTAGATCCAGACGATCCAGTTGATCCGCCTCGAACTGTTCCTGTAGCTGATTTCTTCTATTCAAACCCGCCGCCAATTCAGACAGATTCAAAGGTGAGGTTTGACGGTTCTGCGTCATACGACCCCAACGATGAGATCATGTGGGGCGAGTGGGATTATGGTGACGAAACACCCGTTGTCGAGGGGGCCTGGACAACGACAGAGAAGGTGTGGAAGAACGGTGAATGGGCGTGGAGCATGGTAGCGTCTGGTATGCAGACGCCGTGGCATAAGTACATTGAACCAGGCGGGTACACCGTGCGCCTGACCGTGTGGGATTACGAAGGCAATAAGGGTTCGACGACGCGCAAGGTTAGGGTAGAGAGATGATTACAACGACATGTCTACAAAGGTAATCACCTGTCCAGATTGCGGATCAGCGCAGATAGCTGAGATCTATGACGATCCTGTGACTTACGAGTGTCAGGATTGCGGGAAGGTATTC
>Ga0207997_1000196_pt1 | contig 29594 bp, 41 predicted proteins | sample AntAceMetag02UKN_FD_184777 | JGI IMG/M metagenome (GOLD analysis project Ga0207997, IMG submission 184777) | Saline lake microbial communities from Ace Lake, Antarctica - Antarctic Ace Lake Metagenome 02UKN (SPAdes) (version 2) | ecosystem: Environmental > Aquatic > Non-marine Saline and... | reverse complement strand
CGCCAGAGACAGCTATGTTCTCTTCTTTTTCTACCCAACCCCCCAATTCGCCTTTAATGACATTGCCGAAGTCCTTTTTTGCTTTTATGCGATACAACGTAATGCCAAAAGCTATTTTAGTCTCCTTAGTGAGTGAAAATTTAGTATTCATAATAGTGATCGGTAAGTGGGTAAAAAATTATTGCTCATTCTGATGGTTTGGAAACTTTTTTAACGGGGTTAAGTAGGTCTTTTTCTTCCCATCCAGCCTTTATTCGTGAAGCAATAGTTCCACGACCTATACCTGTTATTTCTGCCCATTCGCAGATATGTTTCTTTTCACCATTCATTGTTATCCATATCGAATAACTTCTATTGCGGCTTTGTTCCGTGCATGTAGCCCATTTGCAGTTCTCTGGTGCATAACCCCTATCATTATCCACACGCTCAATAGTAGTACACTCGTTGTTCTTTTTGTGATCGAGATACGATGCGTACATATCTTCCATGAAGTTCTTGAACGTCTGCCATTTTTCACACACTGTGATACCCCTACCTCCATATCTAGCATAGGCTTTATTGGTTCGAGTGTTACACCTTGCCTTCATGCCTTGCCATACGCTAAAGAATTTCGTATTTGTCATTCCGTGTTCAATCTCACAACACCCCTTGGTTCCTGCATCATTAGGATCTCCACGTACTTTCCATCTATAATAATGCATCAGGCAAAAACTTTTCGCATAATGTATCCTAGTACAGCTATCGACAGAGCACATTCTATAGCCTATAGTGTCTTCGTTCAACTTCATCATTGAACAGGGTAGCACTTCGCCAGCAATGGTGCAAGTGTTACTCATATTTAGAAAGTTTAGCTCGTAGCTCCTTTAGTTCTTTGTGGAGGGTTTTGATGATTTCAACGGCTTCTGCAACCTTACTTTTTGCGAAACTAGCATCTATCCTTTCCCTTTTCCATGCTCCTTCCCCGACTTCTTCAATAAGAACATCGAATCTTTTTAGAGCGTTTATTCTCTCCATCATCTCCTCCTCTGCCGATTGTTTCTTAGGATCAGTCATCTGAAAGAGTAGGAAAACGCTGCGGCCACTGTTCAGGGCAATTCTTAGGGAAGCATTCAGGTTTTGCCAAATGCTCTTCGCCCATCACAAGCGCACACCCTGTACCTGTCATAGCCCTTCCAAAGCATTCCTTGTAATCACGCCAGAAATCATAGTAACAGGCTCCATAATATTGTCCCGATATTGCTTTGCGTGAAAGTTCTCTACAAGGTAATCCAGCTTTCTTCTCGACTTTACGCCATGCTTCATTCTCAAGTTGCTCTTGGTTGTAGGCACACCCAACTAGAATCAGACAGCCGATGAGGATAGGGAGGAGTTTCATTGGAGGTCTGGATCTTCTAGTATATAAATAAGCCCTAGTAGCTTCCCCTCTGCCTCCACAGCAAGTGACGAATCCTCTTCATGCCTAGCCTTTTCCAATTGCTCATTTATCTCCTTCAATTTTTTAATGACGTTGGCTTTGTCCATATGTAAGTGGTGTAAGAATGTCTCTAGTATACTCTTGCGTATTTCTTTGTCAAACATTTATATATGAATCACTATACTTTTCCATGAACTTATGGTCTATTTCGTTTGGTTCATATCCGCATACTTGTGTCCTTTCATAAATTTTTTGTAGGTAATAATCCTCTGATTCCTTGTAGTGCTTATCACCCCTATTGTGATGTTCACGGCATAGTGGAGCACAGCCCATTATACTTGAATGTATTTTGCGATCCTCTTTGTCTTTTTTGTTTCCCTTCTTTTTGACGTGATGGGGATCAATGGCTCTCTTGTCGCAACCTTCAGCAATACACGTGGGGTACTCTCCCCATACCTGCATGAGTACGTCTTTAGGATGTTGCGCTAGATCACTCATCTTCAGTCATATGCCTAATAATGCCCGTAAAGTATTGCTGGTTGATTACTTCTCTTGGGAAGAGGATGTGCCCGTCTGCATTTTTTTCAATGAAGCCTTTTCTTTGTAGGATATTAATCTTTTTAGCAGTCGCATTTATATTAACGCCAAAATGTTCAGATATTTGACGAATGGATGGCGAACACCGATTTGTAAATTGGCTCTCTAGAATGAACACATACACGGCAAGCTGCTTTGGTGTAAGGAATACATTACTCATGTATAAGAATGATAAAGAAGTGATTTCCATATTTGAAGAGGGCTCCTATGCCCTACTTTACTTTGTATCACATTTCCAGTGTTGATACACCATTTGTTTGCTTTAGCAGTTCTCATTAGTCCACCTACGGCACGATTGTCGTGAGTTTCTATTCCTGATTGTTTTAACCTGCTACGGAAGTCGTTTGCAGTAAAGAATTGCATATTTTCACATGTTTCTTGTACTACTACGAGTGCCATTCTTCGCCAGTTAGGATCAGAGTTTTGAAAGCCTTCATCTATTGAATCGTCAGTATCATCTATAAGAGGTGGTTCTACTACTGGCATAGATACTTGTTCGACTACATCTGCAATAGTTTCGTAGTCTTCATTTGATAGGAGAATCCTACCTCGTAATGCCGATATGAGTTTGGAGCGGTTAATTATCATCATTTAGTGGGGAGTTCCATTTGTAGCCTACATAATTCCAAAATAGCGTCACTGGCTCTAACAAATTTACTAGTTAATAATGACTTTAATTGCCTGCTTTGTTTCTCTGTATTGAAATCAAATTCATCTAATTTGTACATGCTATCCATGAAGTACTTATGCAGGACTTTATTGTGCCTATCTGCGTAATCTAAGTTCATTTCATCGCGTTTCCTTTGCTGCTTTTGTAACTCTAATTCACATGTTAGCTTCTCATAAGACTCTGCTATTTCAGGGAAATAATGAGTGAGATTATGAAAGTAATTTCTCTCTACATTGGGATCCATCTTACCCTTTTGCATTTCCAGATAATATCCTTCTCTCATTTCATTGATTTCCCTCACCTTCGCCAATGTTGTTTCTGGTTTCTTATTGCTCATTAGGATCTGGGGGAACTGTAATACCATGGAACGTAGCGGCCCATACAATCACTCTGTCATTGTATAAACAAAATTCTTTTGTAGTGAGTCTGGTAGTAGATTTCTCTAATTCAACTTCTCTCCCGTCTTCGTCTACAGTCCAAACTTTAGGAAGCAGTTTTTTGATTTCATCACATTCATGTATAGATTCTGAATCATCACCTATTTCATCTGCTATGAATGAAAGTATTGCCCAGTATCTTTTGTTCTGCTTATTGCTTCTTGGCGGCTTGGTATCGTCAATATTGAACCACAGCTTCTTCCCCTCCATGCTTCTAAGGAAATTGTCGAGTGTTTCCTTGTCTTTAGGATGGAATGCTGGCTTGCCGTCTTTAATGTGTGCAGAGAAGATCATTTGAGTAGTTCTGGGTTCTGGTAAATATTAAATCGTCTTCCACTTACGGCTATTGCAGTTTCTACAAAGCGGTTGGATGTTTGCGATGTAATCTGTGCCACTCTCCGATAAAGGAATAATATGATCTTTAGTAAGGAATTTTTCCTCTCCGCAATGCGCACAACAATTGTCAAATTTCTTTTTAAGCTCCTGCCATTCTTCGAGAGAGTGTGACCCTTCTGCGCCCCTTTCTCTTGCATATCTCCTAGCCTTAAGGTGTGCCACTCTTTCAGGGTTTTTCTTAACCCATCGTCTATGGCTTTCGTAGCGAGTGAAACCACCACGCCAAGATGGCTGATCTTTTGGCTCCCAATTCTCTTTCCTGTCCTTTGCATAACAGCCCATTGAGCAATAATGCCTCTTCTTCTTTTTATAATGGGATTGTTTTTCTTCACAATTCTTTCCACAGTATTCACACTCATACTTAATCCATATCCCACGATTTGCGAGTCCAATTTTGCGCTTTGTTTCTTCTGAATGTGGCACATAGATATGATAATCCTTATTTAGTAGAAAGTAAATGCTCATCCTGATAGATGTTTCCGATGATTTCACAATACTTAATTTGTTTGCTCTCAACTCCCCCAGTCAATGCGTCTATAAAGTACAAGGACGGATTAAAGCTCTCACCAGTAGATTTAATAATCTTAATCAAAAATCCATGTCCGTCCTTCCATTGTATTTCTCCAACACTACTACCAACCTTTTTTGTTTCCAAAGAGTCATCGGCACGTATTTTATGAATCATTCTATCTATAGAAACAATATCCCCGCAAAAGATATCCTTCTTGTTCTTGTCCGTGAGTCCTGTTGATTGCATGATATAAACATCATCTGTTATATATTCCATTTCAAGACCATCTGTTTTTGGTGATAACAAAATTACTTCTCCTATTTGCGATAGTATCGCCAATTCTCCCATCCACCGCTTCTGCTTCTTGTGCCAAACTTTGTATCGTTGTGGTTTCATAGTTTTGATTGTTAGTAAGTAATTAAGAGCACTGCAGGCTTTGGTATCCAGTCCATGCCTGTACGGTTCTTCTTGACGAAGTATTAGTGAAACTCCGACTGGTGTCCGTTGAGTGCTCACGCATACAGTGGACTACTTGGAGGAGGAATCGAACCTCGTGTGCAACGCCAAGGTGCCTTCTTGTACGTCCCAAGACCACTGCATGTGTGAATCCTCTTGATATTAATAAAATTAATATTGGCTCTATGAAGCCATGTGCACGGGCACTGGAGGTTTAAGCACACTCCCCCGTGTGAATACTCATCGACCAGTATGAGAGGGGCGCTTAATTATGTCACTAGAGTGACCAAAGAAGATACATTATTTCCACTTGGAAACAGATGGTCTTCCCGTCCCCTACTTCCTAAATAGGCTCATACTGGTGGATGAATACTCACAACAGTGGTGGCACGTTCTAGTTTGCAACCTAGCAATTACACACCACCGTTGTCGTGAATACTCATACTGTGATTTGAAGGATCATCTTTTACATTCCGGACAACAACAGTGCATTCCGTGTTCTCTCTGCAATTTCATAGGGCAATCATCAACACACACTTCCTGATTACATTGAGTGCATATTGCAGATTTTTTTAAGCAATTTTCGCATGTGCATCCTTCTACATGCCCAAAGCATTCAGGACAAACGCACATTTCTTCGTGCTTTCCATCATCTACTAGGAAGTAATGCCAGACTAATCTAACTGGATCAATGCAAATTGATCTAGGGTCTTTGTACTGTCTCTCATCCTCAACAACAGTATGAAGATACACAGCACCTTCTGGTATCTCTGCGCCTGTGGCATATTTGAATACTTTTTTCATAGTTATTCAGAATCAATTTCTTTTCCAAGTTTATCTGATGCAGATTGAAGGTCTGCAAGTGCTTTCAGTACTGATTCGTGTGTCCAGTCACCTTCTCCGCAGTAGTTCTTCTTGCATGCAGCTTCATCCTTGGCGAGTGAAACACATAGGCTGTTGATCTTCATGCGTTGCTCTGTAGTAGCTTTTATTGGTGCTTTCTTTGGCTCCTTTGTGTTATCCATTGTGTCTGCATCCTTTGTATCATCAATACAGAACAGACCATTGAGAGCGTATTTACGAGCATATGAAGATGCTGCTCCAGTTATTTGTGCTTCATCCATTCCTTTCTTCGATTCGGCTTCTCTGGCATAAGCTTTAGTTTCTGCTTTATCGCCTTCGCCATTAGTTAGAGAGACAGTAGCCTCAACATATATGCGCCCGCCAACTTCTACCATTTTGTCCCAAACTGTAAGCACAAGGTTGTGCTCTTTTAGAAGCGGCTTAACAGCCTCAAGAATATCTTCGCAGGAGCGATACGAGTAGTTCATGTGAGTATTCTTCTGACTCTTTGGAGTCTTGAGCCCGCTTTGGATAGCGACTAATTTGTCGTGGATTGATGTGGAATCTGTCATGTCGCAAGGGTGTAATTAAAGTATAGGTTTATTGTGGTGGGAGCATTCTTTATCTGTACAATATAGTGCTGTTCCTGTTAGCTCGTCTGGTTCGCCATCACTTCTAGCTACCGTGTGCGACCATTCTCTCTCCTCTACATCACTACCACAGATCGGGCAGTATGTTATTTCTTGATCGTCCTCATCGTATGTATGCTCTTCTTCGGGGTCTTTTAGTGCTTCTTCGTTCATATTTGAAGTATATATTATTGGTATATCTTTGTCAAACATATAGACATTGCTTTAGTTGTGATATGTTCTATTCATAACATTTCTGTATAGCCTCCCAATACCCTTTAGATTGTGGATTTCCTGCGTAAACCTTGGTAATAGAATTAGGTGTGCGCCCTGCGTATTTCCTGACATAAAGGTTTCCGAGTGAGCGGATAGAGTCATGGACGTTCTCATAACGGGCAAAGTACCCATTGCTATTGAGAGATTGGACGCACTCGCTTGGCACAACATCACGGCGGGAATTCATACAACGGACGTTGCCAATATTATTGTTGCGTCTCCCCGCTCCTGCTGTGGCGTAGATGGAGTCATGCTTCGCTACTGCGTGTAAGACACATTCACATACAGGATCGTCTGGGTTGAACTCCTGACAGGCTGCCGCAATTTGCTCGGCATAGGGAGCGTCTACTGCCGTGCGGCTGTTACTTTTGGGGAGAGCAAGCGTAGGAGTTTAATCTGCCGCCTGCGTGTGGCATTGGTAGATGTCATGTCTGCAAGCTCTCCCTCTATCTCTTCTGCCATAGAGCAGTGTGAGCGGTGAGCACGTAGATCCTCTGCACGTAGTTGGTACGCCTCGCTAGTAATAGCAATGAGCTTTTCCAGATTGTAGACCTGAAGCTCAAGGTCTTCGTCTTTGGCTGCACTGGAGAATCCGAACGTGTTACCAAATACGAGAGCCAGAAGAATGATAGAACTGCCGATGATGATTTTCTGTTTATCCATGTTTATTTGGGGGGAAGTAATATATAAAGTATAGGGTATTTTTTATATAATGTCAAGTAGGTGAAATGCTCTCTTCCATTTCTTTAGATGAAACTCCAAGTATTTTAGAGAGCGCATCCCGATTGCTTTTGTCCGGTTTGCTTTTTCCTTTACACCAGTTATCAATCGACTGCTTTGTTTTACCAACAGTAAAAGCAATTTCTTCTCTGGATTTGCCTGATTCTAGTATGAGGTTTCTAAGGGTTGTCATGTGATTTAGTAGGGAGTAGATAGTTGGCAGTAAGAGAGGAGAGGGTTTCTACTGTGTGCCTATACAATTCCTCTTTGAACGGCATATTCGTCTTTTCTCTTGTCATTTCTACTTCTGCTTTCCATCTTTGTAGCACCTCCTGCATCTTCCTTGCATCTTCTCTGGCTTGGTGGAGTTCTTGTTTTGCTTTGAACCAATCATCATCTAATCCCGCATTCTCTTTCTCCAACCTCTCATTCTCCTCCACTAACGCCTCATAAGATTCTGCGATTTTTGGGAAGTTGGCTGCCATCTTTTCTGCCAAAATTGCCGTATAGACACTAATAACTCGATCCCTTCTTTCTGCCATGGCAACAGGAGACATCCTGTATTTCCCTAGTGCTTCTTGTAACTCTTCTATTTTTTTACTTATTTCCATCACCTTCGCCAATGTTGTTTCTGCTTTAGTCATTAGCTAGAGGGTCAAAATCTGAAGCTTCGCCAAGGATCATAGCTTGCTCATAATATTCATCAGCTTTAGCTTCAGGAAGCTTATCGCCTTTATCATTAATGAAAGCTCTTGCACTATCTATTGCTCCTTCCATTTTATTATATTTCTCTCCTACTGCTACACGCACTGGGCGAGAACACAAATGTGACATAGCTCCTTTCGCCATTTTTCTTGGTGCCCATGATGTTTTGTTAGTGCTCATCCTTAAATTGCAGAAGTAATTAAATAAACAATTAGTGTTATGCTACCACCAAAACAGAAGGCAAAGAGTACAGGTGGTATTGGTTCGTAATGACTTTCTATCCTCCACTGATGATCTAACACGCCATAAAGATACTGTGCCTTTGCTTTGACTTTCTTACTCATCTTTAGGCTCGGGATTAGGAACACTAAATCCAATAGAACAATTACCCATCATTTTATCATGGGTTTCTTGCGTCATATGATTCGGTTTTTCAAAAAATAATACAGATTTGAGTTGTTCGGAATCAGTTGTTTCCCATAGTGCCCATCTTTTCGCTAAACCTTTTTTTGGTGGCAAAAGGAGAAATCTGGTTTTCATAACCCTCATTGCACGAGTTAAGTCATTAAGAATTTTTTCATCAAGCTGTGATCTTTCAGGTTTAGATTTACTCATATCATCTGGGGGATTATCGGACGAAAGGCTACATCAGCTATTATGCTTGAGATTAGTACCGCAGTCATTAGTACGAATATTAATTTCATGTCTTCATTGTAGAGGATGCATAATAGTTTGTCAAATAGATTTCTTAATCACGTCAGATGCTCTCTCGAATGAGGAGGAAAATTCGTGTGGTTCCTCTATTTTCGCAGTCTCTATTTCTGAATTATCAACCATTTCTCCGTCTCTTCTTCTTCCCATGAGTTCGGCAAGATGTGAAGTATGTGCATCTGTAAGTATTTTTTGTTCTCTTACAAATTTTGGCGGCGGATCATCCCCGTGATATTCCGTGCAATTTCTTTGTAACTTGTTGAGTGTTTTAATGTCATAACCGTCTGGATTGTTGTGCAACATAATATGGTGCTTGATACATAACAAAACTAAATCTTCAGGTTTCTCATTGCCTACATTTTTATAATGTAGATGATGAACCTCCATTGCCCTTCTCCATGAAGTGCATCCACATACCTGGCAATGATATTCATACGCATTCACACAGGCATTTCTTCGTTCACGCCATTCGCTCGAAGCCAAGTATCCTTTATATTCTTCTGTAATCATTTTGATTCAGAGAAAGATTGTACCGATTGATCTACATTAAATTCCTTGCTTTTGTCTTTTTTGTCGCCAACAGCATTTCTTTCAAGCATTTTATTATACTCTCGTTTTTGAATTTCTTGAGCTTTTTTGAGCCAATTCCCGATTCTTTGTGTGGAAACAACTCTATGCCCCTTATCAATCATCCACGATATACAATGTTGTAATTCAACTTTCATATGCACCTTCCCAACATACCGTTCAACAACAACATCCAAACTTTTTAGTTTTACATTATTCTGTAATTCGTATTTTTTACATATCTCATCTATCGAATTAAAAAGCGCTTCTGTTTCTGGTCTACAGACGTACGTATTCTTTTCCTTCTTATCCTTCTCTTCCTTCTTATTAGCTGTCACTTCCTTGTCACTTCCTTGTCGTTTTCCTGTCATATCACTGACGATCTCTTTGTCATTGACCTTGTCACCGCTATGGTATACGTTATAATTAGTTAGCTGTAGTATGCGATATTTCCCGTATCTTCTCTCTGTCACTTCCCTTGTCGCCTTCAAATGACTAATTGCCGTTCTTACACCGCGAACTGTTATACCAGACCTTTCTGCCATAGTGTCGATACCCTGTATTATCTCTCCCCTATCAAGAAAAATGCCTCTCCACCTACCTTCATTGTTCCTAGCATTCAGAAGCATATAGATAAAGAGATGGCAGGTATTCACATCAGTAAACCACTCCCACTCACGGATTTTTCGCCAAAGCTTTATGTAGCCTCTATGCATGTGGAGTGTGAATAAAAAATAGCTCCTCTGCCCTGCGAACACGACAAACTTGCAGGTAAGACCAGTGCCCGCAGGACGGAAAAGCCGAAAATAACATTTAATCTTACCTGCATCGTGAATACTCTAGCATTCTTAACCTAACCGTGTCAAAGTGAATATTCCCTCCGCTAAAGCAGTGGGCTTTTTCCTCTTACGAGGTCAGACTGTATCCCCAGTCTGTAAATGTTTAGCGAAGCGTTCAAGTCACGATCGCATGTGAAACCGCAACACTGGCATTTATGCTCTCGCTCACCAAGTGTCTTTCTTTCTCGGTGCCCACAAGACGAGCAGTCTTGGGAAGTGTATGCTGGATTCACTTTTACAACTCGTGTTCCAGCTTCTTCCGCTTTGAACAAAAGCCATTGAGTGAATATCCCCCAACTCGCATCGTGGATGGATTTGGCAAGGCAATGATTGTGTACCATGCGATTTACTTTGAGGTCTTCCATGTAGATCGTAGAGTACTTTTTAACAATACTGCGAGCAGCTTTTATACAGAAGTCCTTACGTTTATTCTGAATACGCTCATGGATTCTTGCGACAACTTTCTTCATTCCTTTTCGCTGTGCTCTTGCAAGGTCTTTTTCTTCCCTCCTATAGAATCGTGGATTTTCTATCTTGCTCCCATCAGAGAAGGAGGCGAATGTCTTGAGTCCAAGATCAAAGGCAACAGATTCTTTCGATGGATGCGTGACTTGTTTCGATTCGATCTCACAGCAGAAAGTGACAAACCATTTACCTGTTGGAGTGCGCCTGATCGTAGCCGTCTTTATTCTTCCTCCAACTGGACGATGTAGTTTCATCTTGATATGCCCAACCTTTCCTATAACAGTCTTCCCATCTTTAATGAAACACCCTGTCGGGCATTGCGGAAACGTGATGCTATCGTATCTGTCTTTTGACTTGAAGCGTGGAAATCCTGCCTTATCTCCAGACTTCATTCTACGAAAGAAGGACTTGAAGGCGAGATCAAGACGCATGGCAGTATTTTGTAGAACTTGAGAATGGACATCTCTCAATTCTTTTCGATCTGTCCTTTTTAAGATGGCGATAAATTTGCACTGGTCAAATGCAGTGAGAGATTTCTTCTCGTCCTCATACACTTGTATGCGTTGTTCTAGCAATTTGTTATATAGACTTTGGCAGAGCGCGAGTTGCCGGTTGAGTAGAGTCACCTGCTTTTTGCTTGGTTGCAGCCTATATTGATAGTTTTTAAGTTGCATTGCTCTAACAGCTTAACAATTGTTTTCTCTGAAAACAAGTGGTATGTTTAAGTCGCTCTCATCAATCCGATCCCTTTATATTTACATGATCAAATCTATAGTTGAGTTTCCACTTCAGGCTATAAGCTGGAATAGAGCATACAGAATAGCTAACAACCGAATATACAAAACGTCAGAGGCTAAGAAGTTCCAAGAGGATATAGCCATGTGTTACCAAGGAGAATATTACGAGGGAGAAGTTGTAATGCAAATAGATGTTTACAGGAATCCAAGAATTGATACGGATAACAGTTCTAAATTAATTATGGATTCTTTGGAGGGCAAGGCATACAAAAAGGACTCACAAGTTGTTGATGAGAGAATACGGAAGTTCAAATGCGAAAAAGGAGAAGACAAGATTATTATTACGATACGGCCATACGTCAATTGAAATAACTTTATTGTCATAAAATGTTGGTGTACGTTTTTTGGTATGCACAAGCGTCATCAAAATGATACGCGCGACAAGCAATGCCCACACTGCAAAGACTTGATAATGAGAAAATCGAAGATGTGTATGTCCTGCGCGTCTAGTCTTAGAACCATGACACCTGAAGCATTTGAGAAGATGGTAAAGGGGTATGTTGATGAAGACTCCGGTGGCTCCAAAGGATTCAAAAGCGAGCTCGATAAAACAAACGTCGTAGGATCGTTTTATGATCCCAGAGAAGGTCTGCGGGTGATAACAGTATCACGCAGCAGAATCCACAATAATAGACTAACTACCGCTTAACGAACCACAGAGGAGCCTTGGCTTTAAGAGTACCCCAGATAAGGATACAGCCACCGACTACAGCTACAATTGGGTCAGCGAGAGTTGCCATCTCTACCGGTGCCGCATCGCCTAGCTCGTAACCAAAGAAAGGCAGAATAAACGGTAGCAACATAACTACGAAGCCGAGTGAGCGCTTTGTGCCATTAGGAGTTTCAAGCATATTTAAGATTGGAAATAACGGATAAAATATAGCCTATTTTACTTCCTTAGTCTAGCTAATCGCTTACCAATTCGCCTTTTGAGGGCTCCTGTAGCTCGCGCAAATGCCCTTCTAAGACGACTTATGTTCATTTGTATAGAGAGCGCATAAGGAGACCTATACGAGCCTTCTAGGTACTGTGCCATGACAGTGAGAGGTGTGTTAGTATCAAGGTAATACCCTGATTTACGCAATGAGTATATTAGTGCTTGTGTATACCCTTTTGGGTTGTTTGAGTCTGCAGCCGGTGCGTATACTTTGATGTAGTCTAGAAAAGTCGGGTTGCTACTGTAGTCGATATGCGCACTTCTCCCTGTGATTTTGGCGCGTATATCATCTTGTAATGCCCTAAAGCCAACTGCATACGTTGGGAATCTAGCGAAATTCCTTTCTCCAGGTACAGCGCCATATGCGTGCATTTGATACTTTGTTAATCTCAAGTTGCCTGGATTGTTGTTCCTTTGGGATACGGAGCCAGAGAACCATCCCTCATGCTTCCGATGTGCCAATGCTAAAGTTTTAAGAAATGACATTTAATTAGGTGGGGTTATTATAAGATATTGGCGCGTCAGTAATAACTGTATTTTTATAGCATTGTCCTCTCTCCCTATTTGTTTGTGCCGAGTTTACGCAGATTGTCCTTAGTACATCAATCATCACTGATTGGCCGCCCCTCGCTTCAACATGATTCACCTCACCAGCTTCCTCTATTTCGTTTAACTTATCCATTACTGGGAATGGTATGAATCCAAGTATTGCGGCAATCAATACTAAAGCAATAATTGCAGTTGGCCCCATAGCCAACATGCTTTTTGACCACCATGGGCCTTTACCATTTGACTTGCTAAGAGCCTTGGTAAGTGCCGATACTAATTCTTCATCATTCATTGGCACGATTTATGAAGTCTATAATCTTTTGGGTATTTGCATCTTGCTTGTCATCCCTTGCATCTTGCACAAGAGCACTTACCAATACAATAATTAGAACTACAGCCACTAGGAGTGTCGAGGATAGGAATCTGATCATACTATTTGGTGGAAGATGCAAGTATTGTGCCATAATTTATTGGATAAGGAAAATACGACGAGCTGCTGCGACAACACCGATAGTCCATTTCGGCGTGAGAGTATATGTATCAATTGCCACATCTCCGTTATAAACTCTAAATTCAAAATAGTCGTCAGTCGCTGCTGGAGATTGTGTTGTTAAAACCCATTCAAGCTCTGTGTAGAAAGCCGATGCTATGTCGATTGAATCATCTCCATTCTCATCATCCCATCTCCTACCAGTTGTAAAGTCGCCAGACTTCCCACTGGGAGCAGTTAGCCTTGCAGTTGTGGCCTCTCCTCCTGCTGCTACGTTGGCTGATGGAGAAATATACACTTCATTGTCTACCGCAGCCGCCGCCCGTAGTGCTACTGTCGCTGCACACCAGCTAAGGGTGGTACCATCAGAACCACTAAATGCAAAAACAGGAGGGTCTTCTGGGTCGGATGGGCTTAGGCTATGTCCCATTCCTATCGTTGAATCTGTGGTGTCATTAGCGCCAATAGTTGCAAAGTTTGTTGTGTACCCTGCGCCACCAGTATATGTTTGGACACCGCCACCATGCGCACCAGCGCCAACAGCAACAACGATTGTCCCTGTTGACCCATTGTGATCTATTGATGGTGGGTTTGCGAGTACGGAGTTTATACCTGTTGCAGTAGTTGTCGTTACATCGAGAGGCGTGGTTTGGTCTACACCACGAAACGCCATAGCGACTGCCGTAGTCGATGCGTCACTCCCGCCAAGACCATCTACTGTTACGGTAGTATCTGGTGTTGCCCCCATGATTTTCCAAAACACCCCCAAGTTTGTCTCGTCAGAATCATTAGAATATAGGTCTGCTATCTTAGTCCACCCAGCTCCGCTAGAAATAGCCATCGTGAAATCACCGTCATCATTGTCTCCTATCGCGTAAGATAGAATGACAATATCATCCTCTGCCAGATCAGCAATGTCCGTAAGATCAACTACAACATCTCCGCCATTGACAGCAGAATTACTTGTACTATCTACAAAGGTGATTTCTGCTGTCGTGGCACTACCAACTGGCACATCTTCATAGCCTCCACTCCCGTCCTTCTGGAATTTGAGTTTATAAGCATTATCTGACGGATCGCCTGTTGCATCAAGAATAGCCCTCACTGTTTTTGTCCCTAGTTCCTCTGTGATGTTCGTATCCTGCGTATCAAGCGTATGTGCTGCCTCATTCCCATTATCATCGCCAAATGCAAACCCCTCTTGTTCAAGTGAATACGCAATAGGTGCAATCGCCATCACTGCATGTGCATAATCCGAATCAAATACTCCGTCCCATGTCCACTCCATCGCTTGACTTCCTGAACTAACAGTGCCTTTATAAGAAGCTGATCCATGTACACTCGTTGTCACGCACTCTGGCTCCTCTGTTTGTGAACCATCTGGCGTGCGGGCAGAAGCCCATGTTGTTTCCATAGCTAACACATCAGTCAAATATGCGCCTTGTGAAGCAGTAACAGATGTTGATGCAGCTTTTGCTTCTCCACTTGTCGAAGCTGTATCATCTGGTTGAGTTGCGGATGTGTTACTAAATGATTCTGCGTATGCTCGTCCAGATGAATTTCCACTAAAATCTACTGACACCTCGTATGTACCAACATCAGGATTGACTATGTAATAGATCGCCGCTCTTTCCCTGCCGCTTCCGCCAGAGACTTGTGAGACTGCTTGTGTCATGCTCTCTTCGTTGAACGTCACACCCGTAATGTCGCTAGTCGAAATATATGCAATTACTTTAACAACTAATAAAGTATCACTCGCTCCAACAGTGTGATCCCATGCCCACGGATCAGCACTGTTCTTATCCCCACTATCACTTGTGTTGTTCAGAGCAATCGCAGCGTAGGTTTTCTGCGGAGGTGCAAACTGGTTAATGAGTAGTGCAGAGATGAACAACGCTGCAAGGAATTTTGAGCCTCTAGTTGGATCAAATAATTTCATCAATCATCATAGGTAAATGTCCAACAAACAGAAAGCCAACCGCCTGTTCCAGAGTCAATTATGAGATCGAGCCTATCTCCATCAGCGAGCGTGGGGTCTCCCCCCATAGATTCATCTAAAGCTGGAGTTGTATCGCAATCTAGGTCTGTTCCATTCACATCTGCAGGAGTCCCATCATCTACTTGCAGGTCAACCTGTGGGCCAGCTAAATGATCCGATTCACACCACATCTTTGTGATTGTTGCAGCGAAACCGTTTACTACCCAAATACTCTCGAAGTCATCAGCAGCAGTAGGGTCTTCAAACCAAATACATTTAGTGTCTGTATAAAGTTCAGAATCGGCATCTAATGTATCAGGGGAAGCCCCTGTAAGCGTTATACTACGTCCTCCAATATTTGCGTTCATGTCATCACCAGTAATTGTTGCATTTTTAATATCGTCAGTAATAACCGTACTATCAGTAAGTGCTCCTTCTATAATTGTGACTGTAGAAGAAAACGCGGCAGTCCCATCAATTTGAAGTGAGGAGCCAGATATAGCGGCTTGCACCAGAAGCGCACCTGTCATTGTATCCCCGCCCTGATTGACGAATATGCCTTCTGCCTGCGCTTCTGTTAGACCTCCTCCTGCTCCATCATCAGTCCCGCAGGCAAGCAACCCGTTTACATCTGTGTCGATTGTATCGCAACTCTTTAATGAGGAGAGCGTAAGGGTATCACCTGACATTGTGCCGCTTGTCTCAAAATTATCAGCGGCAGCCGTCCAATCTATATGCTCGTTGGCTACGAAATCTGTGAATACATCATGTCCTGCTATACCTGAAGCAGACCAATTGAGTGTTGACGTTGCGATTGAAAGTCCAGTGCCCTCTATGTCTGTGCAAGTCGTAGCGTCTGTAACTGCATCTACCCCCGCACCAAAGAAGTCTACAGCAGCATCACCTGCGGAGGCTGTTGTGCAGGTAGCAGCGTTTCCAGTTATGTCACCTACAATGGCATTTGTAACCTCTAAATCAGTAAACCAACCTTTCGGCACGCGTGTTCCTGTTAACCCAATACTGTTTGAAATTATTAGAATATCACCGGACGCCGTTCCTTCCACAACGAGACTACCCGAAGACGCTAACTTTACCGCAGCATAAGCTCCAGAAGCCGTCAAATCCGCACCTTGGATGACAAGTGCGCCAGTCATAGTATCCCCGCCTACATTTACATACATGCCATCTGCTTGTGCTTCTGTTAATCCTCCACCTGCTGTACTGTCATCATCACTACATATAACAGCACCGCCTGACGTAACTGTTAAGGCTCCACCGTTCGCATTTCCAGAGCAATCGAGGGAACTTATAACAAGGGAATCCCCTGACATGCTTCCGCTAGTTTCAAAGTTGTCAGCGGCACCAGTCCAATCTATGTGCTCATTAGCAACGAAATCTGTGAATACGTCATGTCCTGCTATCCCTGATGCAGACCAGTTGAGTGTCGATGTTGCTATGGAGAGCCCATTGCCCTCTATGTCTGTACAAGCAGTAACATCAGTGGTAATTATCCCTGCCGCAGCCCCCAGATTGATAGTCACTGTATCGGTTGAAGGCGGGCCTAACAAGCGCACATAATTTGTTCCATTGTCTGAATCCTCAAGAAAATCAATATATCCATTAGATGTATCACCATTATTAAGTATAGGGCCGATAGGCGGAAGGTAGTCAGTATTAGAAGTCGCGGCAGATATATTACCACCACCGTCTGCCTTAACAATTCCTGTAATAGCACCAGTAATCGGGTCTGTTTCAGACCCACAAGCGAGCAGACCATTCACGTCTGTATCAATGATGTCACACTCTTTTAGCGAAGAAACAGTAAGGGTGTCGCCTGACATCGTTGTTTCAACAGTAAGTGTGCCCGAAGAGGCTAGCGACTCTATTGCATACACGCCGGAAGCAGTCGCATTTGCCCCCTGAACAATCAAGGAGCCAGTCATTGTGTCACCTGCGACATTTACCCAGCGAGGATCCCCTGCCGTCAGGATAGCCCCTGTATTTACTGATCCGGCACTATCATCATCACTGCATTCAACAACACCACCTGACGTAACCGTAAGGGCACCTCCATTAGCATTGCCCGAACAATTGAGAGAACTGACAATAAGTGCATTACCTGACATTGTATTCTCAACAATGAGACTACCAGAGGACGCGAGCTTAACTGCGACATAGGCACCAGAGGCAGTCAAACTTTCACCCTGAATAGTCAGGGCACCTGTCATTGTGTCTCCAGCAATCTCTACATAACGCAGGTCTCCTATAGCGATCACATCTCCCGTTGAAGTACCTCCACCAGAACAATCTACATCACCATCACCATCTGTGCCTAACCCGCTACAAGATGGGAAATCCTCTAATCGTAATCCCCCTGGAGCGTCAATCCTCCACGTGCTAACAACAGGACGCAAGCTCCCTATGAACTTCCAAAGAGAAGAATTCTGCGCAGAGACAGAATCGATAGTAACTATCGATGCAAGCACTAATGCCAAAGCTATAAAGCATTTTTTCATCCATGTACTGCGTAATGAACTTTTGAGCCACTCGTGTCGGAATCAATATAAATAGTGCTTACGTCTTTTTCTTGAAAAACCTCCGCTTGAGTTGCATACAAGACTCTCCTGCCTATTGGAGGAGTCGTTGTACCGTCTACACTAGAATCTCCTACCATTATTATTGCATCATTGTTCGCCTGTACTGCCTGTATATAGAGCTTTTTTCCCCTTACAGCAGTAACCTGTACAGCCGTGCCAGCGGTGACTACTGTGGCAGTCCCCTCTTCAAGTAATGGTAGATGTCTGGAGCCAATAAGCGTCATTCATTTGAGAAAGGAATTAATCACAACTTCCACAGGCACAAATAGTGTTACTTCCAGTGCTAATACATACATCCGTACCTGTTAGTCCTCCTGGGGCTACATCACTTAAAACTAATGAATTCCCAGACATTGCCCCCTCCACAATAAGGGCCCCACTCATTAATAGGCTACCCGAACCAACAACATTCCCTGTTTCTCGAAAACATATACCAGAGCCACTAGAGGATGCCCAGCACATTAGATTCCTACTATCGGATTCCCCTGTTGGCGTTTCTTTGACAACATTGAGATAAACTGTTAATCCTACAATACTAATTAAACCAGCTACAGGAGTAAGAATCCTCTTTGCCAATGCTCTATTAAATACGAACATACTAAGAAATGCGTAAGCTTACAAAACAATCCACATCAGGAGCGCTGTTCCCTCCATCGTCTTCCTTTGTTACAGCTATCACTATGCCTTTTTGGAATGAAAGTGGCCCCTCGCCATAAGCCTCTGCAATTGCGCCTCTTAAATTAGTGTCTCCAGCAGGAAGCAGGACAGTGTAATCAGGAACCGTAGTCCCAACAGTTACACTAGATGCAGCGGCAACGTTATAAAAATGAAGGAAATTGTCTTCATCGTTAATGCTAAACGCATGAATACTATGTAATTTTCTATATCCAGTTTTTACGAGTTCCGCTGTAGCATTAACTGTAGGGCTTCTGAAGGGTATTGTTACATCATTCATGGATAGACTATAAATGCGAAGTCAATCCTTTGCCAATAAGTCGGTGCCTGTGCGCACCAATTTTACATTTAGGAAGAAACTCCTTGTACTTCTTTAATGTCCTATATGCACTATGTTTCGTAGTATGGTGCAGAAGATTGGCTATAGCTTCAGGTGTTCTAAATCCAAGGCTGTACGCTAGTAGGATTGCTACTTCGTGTCGTTTTGCCTTATGGGGGAAATCAGGCAATTGCATTCCAATGTAAATTAATTCTGTCGCGGCAAATAAACGAATTCTAAAGTGATTGCTACAGAGCCTTGGGTCGCAGCAGAGCCACCTGCAGTGTAGGTTGCTATTACGGCTCTTGCAGTGGCATCGTAGCCCTTGTCAGACCCTAACGTGACAGACTTTATACCAGTAGAAGATATATCAATGGAAGTAATGTATGCATCGTCATCATCTGCGTGTCCTACTACCAATAGATCAGTACCATCGCTATCAAATGCTTCAAGCACTTCTACATGAGCACGTAGTATCTTGCGAGGATGCCTGAAGTATCCCATTTCTGGGGTTTTCTTTGCTGCCGATACGAGGATGGAGAGGGTTTCGACCATGTTGACATTTGACAGTTCGAGGTATTTAATTGGCCTATGGGGTTGCTATGGACATTCTTAGGATTCTTTCTCATCTTCTTGGTATTGAACTTGGAGAAGTAAGATTAATCCAATAATTGAATTCCAGCGCTTACACCTGTCGCTTGGATTGAAGCACGGCCAAATGGAGTTTTAGTGAAAGATTTTAGCCATGAATCAAATATGGCTGGCGATACATGAGTTGCTACATCATCAAGTGCTGTAAACAAAATCCTCATGTCTTTAATTTCTGATAGATATTCAATATCAGCTCTCTTGGCTGCTGCCTCTAGAGTATCTTGGCTTGCTTCTCTGGCTACCCTTATTGCCTCTGCTCTTGCAGTACCTTTTTGGAATATAGAAGCTCCATATCTCTTTTTAGTATCTGCATCATACGCTATAAGAGTTTTCCTTTCTCCCCCTCCGTTGCCTGGGAATTTATCTCTGAATCTTGCGAAACGCTTAATTTCTGCTTCAAATATGCCTCTACTTTCACCAAAATCATCTGCAGCTTCTAATACAGCCTTTTTAACCGCAGCATTAGACTCTGTTCTTGGCAGTAAGAATGGATTATTAACAAGATTTTCATCAAGGGCTGCGCCTTTCTGTGCAATCCTCTTGCTCAATATAGGCCCAGCATCAACCGGCTTTTTGACATTGGCTATCTCCGGTGCAATACGCTGTATATCTTCTGCCCGAGTAAGTTCGTCTGCTGTAGACAGTGGCCCCTTTGATGAAAGCACTTTCCCACCTTTAGATTTCGTAACAAGTTCAGGCTGCTTGGTAAATAGCTCTTGCAATTCTTTTTTAGTTCGCTTTGGCTGAAGCAATTTAGCTACGTCATCTGTTGATTTTTTTGTAACTTTAACAGTTACATCACCAGTAGTTTCTATGGCTTCTTTTGCTAGTTTCTGCTGCGCTCTTTTTGCGCCCTGCCCACCTGTAAAGAATGTTGCGAGTTCTAATAATCCCATAGCATTATCTAATTTCTGCGCGGTTGCTGGGTCTTCTTCTTCTATCTTCTTAAATGCGCTAACAACGTCTGATAGTCCAGACACGATTGTTTGCCCCCTATCGCTTTCTATGAATTTTTTACCTAAGCCTCCTAGCAAACTTTTAATTGGCTTTTCTATAAAATCAGGTGTCAGTGCGCTTGCCAAATCTCCTACGGCTTCAAATCCTACTTCTCCTGCCACTTGAGCTGCACCTGCCAGTGGAGTTACGGCAACATCTGTTAGCTTATCTCCCTTTTCGCTCAAAGGCGCATCAATTAACCTCCCAGTAGCATCTCTTAATTGCTCTGCTTCTCTTGTTACCCCCTCCCCAAGTGCTTGTAGCGTATCAGTCGGATCAACCTCAATTCCTAATACACCTTTAGTTGCTGCTTTAATACCTCCTGCAAATCGCTCACGTAGGCTTGGTTCTTGTGGCTGATCTTTTTGGGTAGTGAATCTTTCTGTCGGCCCAGATGTACCGTATGCAGACCAATCAAGAAATGCCGATACAGCATTTGTATCTTTTGTCTTTAGCTTTAATCTAGTGTAATTATTTGAAAAATTACTTCGCGCACCAAGTTTCCTTGAAAAATAGTCTGCGATTTGCAAGTCTGCATTTGCCTGATCTATGCCATCATCAAGCATTTGCTTCCTTGCCGTTTCTAGTGTTTCAGGAGTCAATGGCATGTTAATTAGCGGAAGCAAGTACAGTCCTCCCCGACAGCCAGTCTAGAACTTCGTCTGGTGTCATAAATGTGCCATCTGCATTCTTCCCTGTAATATCGGTATGTACGCCCGTCTTACCTAGAGTGATTCCTGTATTCCCAACGCTCCCAAGTGCGCTATTCATAGTTATTTTATCCCCTTCTTTCACGCCTGTATTTTGCAAATGGCTATATTGGATGGTCACACCATCGCCATATTCAACAATGACCATATTCCCAAAGCCCTTGTTTTGGGATTTTCCAGTTTCCCGATCTAGTGGCTTATCCTTTGGGTTATTAAATTCTGATACTACAGACACTACTTTACCATCTTTAGGGGATCTAACTGGCGTACCTCTCGGTGCTGCCACATCAAGACCCCATTCCCAAACATCAGAACCTTTTGCGGTGATAGTCCCACCAGTTACAACTCCGTCTGCATTCAACATAGAAGATTCATCACCAAATATGCCATCAAAGTATGCATCTTTACTTTCTACTGTATTATGTCGCACCGACCAGTCATCCTCACTTGACATAAGTTCAGGCAATCCTTCGCCTGTAAGGTAATGGTATGCACCTTCTCCCATCAAATCATCGTAACGATTCTGCATTATAAGTTTAGCGTTTTCTTCCATCTCTTTCAGTTTAATTTTCATATCACGAACTTTATCCTCTTTAGATATTAAGAACTGATTTAAGAATTTCAACTCTGTATCTGTGACTGCAACTCCTGCGTATTTATTGCGAAGATCGGCCTGAAGTCCCCCTGTTTGTGCCCATAGCTCGATCCATTTTTCATCTTTAAGCACATCTGCCCATGTCTTTCCGCCCTCTATAGCATCCTTGTATATTCCACCGAATCTATCATCAAAAGCATTTATTGTTGAATATACCGTTTTTAAGTCTGTCAGTATATCTTTTGCCCCATTGACATCTTTTAATTCAGAAGCCTTTAATGAATTCCTTGCTGTAATCAAAATCTGGCTCTTCATTCCTTCCAAATCATCATTGTCAATAATATTTTGCATTATTTCAGCTTCAGAAATGCTTTGTCTATATGAACGTTTTCCGCCTCCTAGTGCATTCGCAGCAAGCAGCCCCACATCTTTCCCCTCATCCATCATCTGCCCCATTAGCCCAGCTATTTTTTTGTCTCGCTCTCTCTTCTCGGATTTTGCCGTTGCGCCAATAGTCTCATCGTTAATGTCTATTTGGCTTATATCCCATCCGGCTTCATTCGCATTGTCTATGGCGAGCTGCCTTATCGATGAGCCGCCTGGGAATGTTTTGAATGCGTCAATCATATTTGACCACGCATCATTTTTTGCGCCTTCAGTCTCTTTCCTATGAGTGGCATCCATTTCTAAGCTCTTTATAGTCATTGCCTCGACCTTATTTGCATATTCAATATTCAGCGCATCCTCTGATTCAATAAGTTTTTCATAATCGTTCTCTAGATCCTCTAGAACCTCTGAACGTGCGCCACTTATGTATTCATCTAGTTTGAATATATTGTCATCAAATTTTGCGTTTAATATAGCTCTCTTAGAGTCATATTCTGACAACGCGCCTCGAATCCCATTGTTTAACTGATCCCTCGCATTGGCAAACTTCAAAGACTGAAGGTTGTTAGTAGTTATCATGCTCGTGAGTGCGTCTGCTGCACTCTGTATCTTCTCTTGTAGGAATACGACTGATTTGGGGCTGTTCTCAATTCCAAGGGCGTTTAGGTTCCTACGCAGCCTCTTCTCGCCTTCTACATTGATGGCCATTTGCTTTACCTCGTTGATTTTCGCTTCCTCCTCAAAAATCTGTTTATCAAGATTTAGGGCATCTGCGCTTAGTCTATTGGCCTCTAGTACAATATCCCTGTTCTCTTTTAAGATGCGCTGATCTTCTGCGAGCCTATCTTGCAACTGCCTTTCTCTGCGAATTGCGAGGTCAATTGTTGGCTGTATTTCCTGTTCTGCAATAGCCGCTCTCTCCGCTCGTGTATCTATTTCTTCTGCCTGCGTTCTCTTTGTCTGCAATGATGTTAGCATTCTATTAATATTAGGCAGATATGCATTGAATACATCTTGCCGTACGCCCATTTCTTGAGCGGTTAGCCCCTCTAGTTTAGCTATAGAGGTATCGATTTCGGTCAATGCTTGCATAGGCTCCTGTTTAGTCTCCTTCGAGGCTCTATCCAGCCTATCGCTCTCTGTCTTGTCTAGGATGGATAGTTGCTTTTTTATTTCTGTCCTCCTTGCCTCCATTGCAGTTTTCCTTCTTTGCAGGTCTGTAAGGCTTTCTAAATCTCCTGTATTTGGGTCTACTTCCTGTTTTAGTCTATCTGGGTCAATTTCCCCTAGCTGTTGCCGCAAATCTGCCCCTTGTTCGCGTGTAGTTGTAGGAGCGCCGCCTGCACGCGCTTCTGGGCTTCTAAGGGGCGCTCCTGCTGGCGCACGTTCTGTTTCGCCTTGTCGGGGGCTTCCGACTGGTAGTAACTCTAATTCGTCATCTTCTGTGCGTCTGGCACCTTCTCCACCAAAAGCCATTGGATTAACTCCAACTGCGCCTCCCTCTAATTGTGCCTTAGCCGCATTGAACTGCTCTTGTGTCATTACCCCACTGGCATCTATATCACCATCTCGGAGTTGCTGATTCTGTTGAGCCCTTAGCAAATTTAGCTCCTCGACGCTTTTCACTGCCCCTGGGCCGCTAAAGCTTTCTATTTCTTCAAGCCTTTCCTCCTCTCTTTTTGGCTGCGGTAATGGTGTAGAAGTAGGCTTCCCTGGAGTTGGCGCAGGAGCCTTTTCAGGCTTTCTACGAGAAGGTCGTGTAGTTTTAACTGGTTCTGCAACTGGCTTTGCAATAGGATCTGCTGCAGGAGCAGCTAGAGCTTTGCGCCTAGCTTTCTCTCTATCTCTTGCCTTTTGTCGATCAGTTTTAATAGGCATGCTAGCTATTAGTCTTGAAAACAGTAAGAGTCTCCACTTGGAAATTGTGGTTCGCGTCCGAGTTGCTAAATTCAGCGCTCATTTGCAAAACATTAGATGCAGTAGTATCTATTGATTGCTCTGCGGTAGAAGCACCTGATCCATCACCAGAAAGTGCAGATCCCGAACCGTTAGATGCAATATTCTGAATCCCAATTGTCCCACCGGCTATTAGCTTACCTGTAGCTCCTATAGAACGAACTACGATCCATGCATCTATGGCCCAAGCAGACTCATCTTCTTCCAAAGTGGTTATTGTAAATTCGCCCATTTCCGTAGCCCCTAATTTAAGCTTAAACAGGAGGGTACCAGCGTCTAATCTATACGTTCCTGCAGCCTTTATATGCAGAACTTCACCTTGAGCAAGTGTGTTTGCTGGTATTGTATAATTTTCATCTGCAAAAACCTCATCTGTGTTAGTCGATCCTGTAGCAGTTGATTCAGCAAGTGTCACTTTCAAATTAAGCAACGTGCTATCTTCAAAAGAAGGCTTCGTTCCAGCCCCATTACTTGTAAGTACTTGATTAGTAGTACCAAGCAAATCTACTGACTCTAGTTTACTACCTGTAGTTGTCCCCCCCAAGATTATTCCCCATGGGATATGCCCACCTGATCCAGTCCCACCAAGAGAGGGGCTAAGAAAGCCGGATGCCTCTAATATAGGTATTTTATTCTCATTAACCGATCCAGAACTTGTCTTCACAAGATATTTAGCCTGCACAACAAGCGGTGCAGCAGTAGAGCCAGTCGCAGTCGCTGCACCCTGTTCTGCGACTGTGGCTAATTCAATCACGCCCCTTACGCTCTCCGTAGCATTTACAAGCGCTCCAGTGGTGTTTGCTATAGATAGCCAAGAGGAGCCGTCATAATACTTCACTATACCTACTGTTTCATCCCATACAATGTCACCAGTCTGCTTATATGTAACTGCTGCTATTTCTGCTGTAGTGAGCGATGTAGGATTCAACCAAGTTTGGGTAGTCTGATCACTTGTAATGCGCCCCGATCCAGTGAATGTATTTTCTCGGTCAATATCTGCCTTCAGATTAAATAGCCTATGGTTATCAGTTAGGATAACGCGATTCCCTCTTTGGAATTGGAAACCATTACTGCACGTTGTAAATGTGCGGGTCTCCGTGTATTGGCATACATCTCTTATGACTGTACCGCTCAATGTGAGCGTGTTGTCAGCGTTTACTACCAGCAGAGAAGTATAGATATCCTCTTTCTTGCCAGCCCTTCTAAATTCAAATATAGCACCGGACATTCCATTTACTGTAATCTCATCACCATTCAGTTTTGGTGCTGCAATTGTAATACCAGTTGTTTGAGTAGCAGTGATTCCTTCATTTAGGTACATCTCTGGCAGCGTATACACATCGTAGCTTCTATTCGTATACGAATACGCTTGTTTCCAAAGAAATACGAAGCTCAATGCGAGTAGGCCTATTATGATGAGTAATCTTTTCATAGTATTAAAAGGTATTAAGTTGGATTGAGCCCTCTGTCTCACAATCTATTCTCATTTCCCTAGTTTCGATAGTAGTACTATCCTCGCTTGCCTGAACCTCTACTTGGAAGGTGTGGCACTCTATTGAGAGCTCAAGAGGGAACGTAAATCCAAATCCCTCTACAAACTCACCCGCAGTCCCTATCGGCTCGCTCCCCGTGTTGCCGTATCCTATTGGAATTCCTGTTTCTAAGACCATTAGACCCTTCTCAATGAGTTCATCCGCTGTTACATCTTGTGTGTAGATGAGCCCACCATCTGCGAATATTCTTATTGTGAATTCGCCAATAGCTGAAAGTAGCCCTCCTATGACGAGATTTAGTACATCAAACTGTGTTCGCCTCTCATCTACAGTCATTAGTCCAGTCACTATGCGGTAATCAATACCAATTCCGTTGTCAGTTGTAGATTCATCATCTAAATATATCTTGCCGCCCCTTTCTGCGCCAGAATACGTCTTTCCTTTGAATACAGTTCTACATGCGACAGACTTCCCAGTGTCAATTGCCCATGCGCCTATATTCCTCTGTAGTACCATCTCCTTATTAAAGCCTTCTTTGACTTTTATGCTTGCAACTGCCGTATGGGTTGCTGAATTGTAAGAAACAAAGTTGTCATCTCCGTCCGTTGTGTCTGCATTGCCCTGTAAAAAGCCCTGTACATGGTAGTCCATGTCGTTTCGTGGCTCCTTTGGATCATCAGTAATCTTGAATCCTGCATCTGTCTGCCCTGCGGGTAAAATTCTACCCTCTTGAGTCAGCACTACAAAATCATCATCCATTTGATCAATACAGTATGCATTTGAGATGGAATGAACTACTGAAACTGAATCAATAAGCGGAACTCCAACAGTTACATCAAATCGTGATGTGCTATTAACGCCTTTCTTCATACCAATCAGAGTCGCATCGTTCCCTGATTTTATTGCCGTTATATCTCTTGGCATTGGGATAGCATACGTTGCTGGGAATACATAGAATAGCTCTGGTTCCGCAGCCGTTGAAGGCTCTGACCAATCTAGAGCAGTGGCATCGGCGCTAACCCCCCCGACTAGCGCCGAGCCTTCTAGCTCTCCCATGCAAGTAGCCTTTGGGTTAGATGCATAGGCGGTTGTTTGAGTGACTATATCTGCCGCAACCATCGCAGCAGTAAGTCCAGTACACCCCGTGAGTTGATCTGTTGTCTTCCCAGTGTACGTTACAGCTATTCCTCTCACATAAATTTCACCAGTAGCATCAAAATCATCTCCATCACCTGTTCTTAGGTTTAATGTAGACCCTGCTACGCTTATAGACGCTATTACTGATCCAGTGATCTTTAGAAAGCTGTCTGTCCGATTGATTGCAAAGATGTCTTTCCTTTTTGGGAAGAAGAAATCAGTTTCACCGGCTGTTCTGGTCACTCCAATGTCGTAGAATGTACCAGAATCAGGGTCTTTGGACTGATAAATGCTCGTTCCACTCTTTGCTAGCATTATTTGCCATGCGTTAGTTTCTACGCCTTCTATGTTGTCCACACGAGAAGATCCTAAGTCTGCGACCTCTTCAAGACCCTTTCGTGTAAACACGCCACCATCCTGCGTTGTTCTCCCGTTTTCAATAACAGAAAGAGCATATTTGCCTGGCTTATTTGGTACTGGCCCCAAGGATTCTATACCGGATGAGGTATCTACTCCACTGAAGCCTGTATAGATGAATGTAAAAGGATTTGGCATTATCTTAGTCGGATTTCGTTAGTAGTTGCCTGTGTAGCATCGAATACTAAGGCTTTTTCTAGTGCCAACTCTGCTAACTGGAGAGAAGTAGGCATATCTGCACGCTTTCTCTTGACCATAAATAGGTGTGCAAGTGTCATTTCTACCGCATACCGCAGAAATTCCCTTGGGATATTGGTTTCAGATTCAAGCGCGGTAATATCGTTGTGCTTTATCTCGTACAGATAAGATACATCCGCTTGATACATACCCCTTGGGAACAGGAAGTAATCACCATATATAGTGAAAAATCTTGGCCTTGGGAACGCTACATTAAACTTCTCGTAGCGAAACGGCAGTGTGTTTACCCAAAGTTGGTGCACTCTGCCGAAATTAGGAGCCGCTGCGTACAACTTATGTACTCTGTCTGTTGCATGATCCATAGAAACAACCTCCGCACCAGCAGCCGTGTCAGTTGTCAATATGTCGCCTGATTTGGATTTATTATCTACAAAATCCATAGCTCCTTTATTCGTTTCCATGACTGATCGGCCAATATCAGGAAAATCTGTAGCATCGTCTAATGTAAACGTAGCCGCTCCTGCGACTATATCTGCAGAAAGCCTGTTGTCTGAAACAGTCTTGAAATTGCCTGTTTTGCGTAGCCACGACCATCCTCTAGCGTGGTGCTGTGCATGTGCTGCGAGTATGAAGTCGGAATTGAGCGTATGGATGTACTCAACCATTTGCGGATCTCCTAGCGACGTTACCTGCGAACTCGAACTACTTATTGCTTCATCCCGCGCTGGCGTGAGGATCTGCTCTGCCGTTAAAAACGTGTCGTAGTTCATTCATTTTAATACGGCAAGAACGCGAAAGCATCGGACAATTTCGAGAGTTCAACTCTCTCCTGCTTCTCTTTCCATTTGTAGAATTTAGCGTCTACTTCATTAAACATTTCTCCTGTTTTCTTGTCGTGGTCGTATTTCTTAGCAAGAAAATCATGTGGTAATGCTTTTTCAGTAAGAGCAAACGTAACAAACTCGCGCGCCTCAACTGACTCTTCTTCTGCGAGAGACGGCGCTAAACTGACACGTTCGCCTTTAGTGCGAAAAAGAAGCTCCTCTCGCATCAGCTTCCAAATGTAACGAGAGGGGCCACCAAGTCCAGTTCGCCATACTGAACCATCTTTAAGCGCATGACCGCCGTTCACCTCACGTGAGCGTCCTGTAGCCTTGACTGTATCCATGTACAGGACGCGCCGCTTTGGCATCTTCGGCATATGGGTCTTTTCGTCGAGTTGTACCCGTCCGTCGGGATGGAATTCTGAAGGCATGAGTAGTTTCTGCAGGTTTACCTGCGTTATTACGCGGCCTTCTGTTCGTGCTTTCAATTTACCGAGAGCCATGATAGGGGGGGGGGAAATTAATCAATATATTGGCAACTTACGTTGAGAACAGCATCTAGCTGGTTTCCTGTTCCAGTTTCTAAACCAAACAGAATGTAGTCATTAGTACCTCCTGCTGCGTCGAGCTGGAATGCCTTACCGTGTCCGTTTGAATCGGAAACACGAGTGCCGGACGCTGTGTGTACTCCTGCATCAAATGGGTAGCTATCTGTTAGAGTCTTACCAGAAGAAGCTCCAGATAAGAAGGTGCCAGTACCTCTATCAATATCTACAGTAGTCTTTGTAGTAGGTGCTGTTGTAACTACAATAGAAACCCTATCACATAGGATTGCTTCGGGGTAAGGGTTTGGGACAGACCAGCCAGAGGCTGTTCCATCACCCTCAAGGTTCGCAGAAGTAAGCGAAGCAGTAACTGGGGCAAGCCCACCAGAAGAATTAAGCGTTCCAGTAAGGGTTATGTTCCCAGATGTATCTATCTGTATTATATCTGTTCCATTGAGAGTAATAGCAGGTGATTGAGTCCCGTCTGTAGCGAAGTGCAGATCCCCAGTTACTATAGACTGTTGGTTCCTATCTTCACCAGTGTACAAAGCAAGTATGGTGGAGATATTAGCTTGTAAGGCAGCGCCTATTGCAAGCCCTGTGATGATTGTGCCTACTAAGGCACCTCGTGCTGATGGCATAATTGGTTGGGGTTAGGCTTGTGACAGGAAAATGTCGATAGCGTCTTCAACGCCAACGGCATGCCAGTCTTCAGCTTGAAGCAAAAGGTTATTACTGCGCTCCGTCTTTTTGGGATCGTGGATTCGTGGCCTCATTCCAACTCGTAGCTTTAGGTTTTTCGAGTCCTTTAGTCCAAGTCCCCAGTAAGCATTCGTGGTTGAGTCTGGAGCGCCATTTACGTCAGCATCAAGGTATTCCATCGCAATATGCTCGTACCTGTTCTGCCATGTGTTGATTCCTCGTGCTGCATCTTCAACGTGACCCGTTGAATTACGGTACTCTTTGATGAGCTCCGTGTTTCCTACTTCTGTAGTAGAGAAGATTATGTTCATTACGTGATTTGATCGCTGACCTTCGTGGTTCAGACCATTACGAGCCAAGTTCCCTACAGCTTCAAGTCCAGTCTGGCCGAATACCGTAGAATCA
>Ga0207997_1000195_pt1 | contig 29719 bp, 31 predicted proteins | sample AntAceMetag02UKN_FD_184777 | JGI IMG/M metagenome (GOLD analysis project Ga0207997, IMG submission 184777) | Saline lake microbial communities from Ace Lake, Antarctica - Antarctic Ace Lake Metagenome 02UKN (SPAdes) (version 2) | ecosystem: Environmental > Aquatic > Non-marine Saline and... | reverse complement strand
TTAATAAAATTTAAAAATATATGACTAATACAATAAAAGATTATCGTCCTGAAGATTATTCTAAAGGCGAGGTAGAAATGATAAAGAAATTTAACCTACAGCTTATTGATGCTAAAAATTATTTTACATCAATTATTCGCCCTAGGTTAGATAGAGCGTATAAAATTTATATTTGTGATACACGAGATAGACAAAAAGAAATCGAACAATGGCAAGCAAATGTTTTTGTACCATATGCTCATGCTGTTGTAGAAACATTAAAACCTCGTATTCTTGATGCGAGACCAGACATTGGCGTCCAAGGAAGAACTGAAGACGACCAACCAAAAGCTACAAAAGTTCAACATTTACTTGAATATGATTGGGAAACTGCAAAAGCTGATGCTATGGCTGAAATGCTTGTTAGTTCATCTTTGATTTATGGTACTGGATATATACAAGCATATTGGAAAAAAGATGTTCGTACAAATGAATTTTTAGAAGGAGTTGACATCAATAAAAAGAAAATGAAATTTAAAAAAAAGACACAAACATTTTACGATGCTCCATATGTAGAAAATGTTGATAATTATGATTTATGGTATGATTGGCATAATATCAAAAAAGAAGATAAACAATTTTGGTTTAGAAGAAAAATATTAAATAAAGCAACAATTAAGCGTCGTTATCCAATGTATGATAAAAAAAGATTGGAAATGGCTACACAAAAACAAGGAGGAAATTTGACAAATTATGCATCTATTAGGGGTGAAGTTAAATTTACTCAAGAAAGTATTGTTAAGGGTGTAACACCAACTAGTTCTGGTGCAACAAATAATATTTATGAAAATGCAAATAATGATTCATCATTACAAATGTATGAAGTATTTGAATGGTGGAGACCATCCGAAGATAAATATGCTGTAATGGTAAGTGATGTTCCTATTTTACCAAAAGCTGAAATTCCAATACCTTATGATTTTAAAGAAGCTCCATTTATTCCAGTTACTTATTTGAAACTTCCTGATGAATTTGAAGGTTATGGTATTCCTTTAATTCTTGAAAATCCGACAATAATGTTGAATATGATAAAGAATCAAAGATTAGATGCAGTAACATTAAATATTCATAAAATGTGGATTGTTAATCCATTAGCAAATATTAATAAAGAGGAATTAGTGACTAGACCATTTGGTATTATTTATTCAACTGACCCAGCGGGCGTTAAATCAGTTGAATTTAGTGATGTTAAAACAAGTTCATATAGAGAAGAAGAATTAACAAAGGCTGATATGAGATATGGTGTTGGTGTTGATGATTCTTCTATGGGAGTTGGTGGAAAAACTGGTAGTGCAACAGAAACAAGACATTTAAGAGAATCAACTTTAGAAAGAGTAAGATTATATGTTAATCATTTAGGAGAAGCATTTTCAACATTAGAAAGATATTGGATTTCAATGCATAAACAATTTTTTACAAAGAAATTTAATATTCGTATTTTTGGAGATAATGGAAATATAGAATTTCCTTTAATTGAAAAAGATGATTTAATGGGTCAGTTTGATTTTAAAGCTACAGTATTACCTTCTATTGCTGGACAAAGTGATGTTAAGAAAAAACAAGATATGGATTTATTTCAACTACTTATTAATTTACCATTTCTTGACCCTCAAAAACTTACTTCTAAATTATTATATGATTGGAATTGGGATATTGAATCGCTTACTTTAGCAGAACAACCAGCACCACCACCAGAACCTGGTATAGAACCAGGAATGGAAGCAGGTGCAGAGGCTGGTGCAATGCCACTACCTACTAAATTAGCTGGTGGTCAAATTCCAGAAGATGTTGCTCAACAAGCATTAGCATTATTAGGAGGAGGAACTGCTGCTGGACCATCTCAATTTGCTGAAGCAAAAAAACCAATTAACTTATTGCAATCTGGTGCTCCTCCAATGGCTGCTAATATTCCATTACCAACAACAAATCCAAGAGGTATGAATCGGGGAGGGCAGGCTAAAGTTAATACAAATATTGCTCAAAAACCAGGAAATAGTCCTGAAGCTAAATTAGAGACTCGTGCAAATAGTATTCAACGTTAATATATAATTAATTAATAAATAATAATATGGCAGATAAGAAAAATAAATGGTTAAGTAAAATTTTAACAACAGTAGCTGATTCAACTCCAATTGGAGGATTAATAAAGCATGGTGGAGCAATGATTAGTGATATACAATATGGAGCTAATCGTGAAAAGGGAGTTAATAAATTAAAGAAAAAATATTTAAATAAATTAATGGATAGATATCCAAAGTCTATTTCAGATAGTTTAAAAGTTGAAAGGAGAAAACAAATTAAAAAAATGGTATATGATGGAAAATTCAAAGAGGCTAAAAAATTTGTTGATAATAAAAGAAATGAATATATAAAATTAAATTATATAGATTTAGGTTTACAAATACCAGAATATCTTCAAAAATAATAAATAATAAATAATATAAAAATATGAAGAAAAAAACAACAACACAAACACCTCAACCAGGTGAAAAAATGGAACTTGATACAATGAAAGACCTTTTAGTCGAATTATCTTATAGTAAATTCTGGCAAGCATATCAACTTATTACTACTGGATGGATTAAGACTGTAGAAAGTGGATTAAGGAGTATAGACCCATTTAAAGAACCTACACAAGTAGCTAGAGGGCAAGGTCAATTATTAGCATTAAATTTTTTGAATGATTTTGTTGAAGGCGAAAAGAAAATAAGAGCAAAGGCAGAACAGGGGAAAGTTGTTAAAAAATAATCTAATTATTGATTATAGAGTGTTACTTGTGGTATAATATATATGAAATGATAAATTCGAGATATTTTATATTTTGAATTTGTTTCAAATATGTAGATAATAAATAAAGATAGTAAATAAAAACATGCCATCTGATTTTAGGAAAATAAATAAATATTGTGAATATTGTAATAAATTATTGATTTTAAATAATTCACGAGATGTTAAGAGAAAAAGATTTTGTAGTAAAAGTTGTATGGCTAAACATAATTTAGAGAATAATATATTAGGATATGAATGGGGTAAAGATAAAAATGCTGATGAAAAAATAAAACAGAAAATGAGAAAACCACATACAGTTACAAAATTATTATTAAAAGTTGCAAAAAAACGTGGATTAAAAAAACGAAAATCTTTAGATGAATTATTTGAGAATGGTATTAAATTTTGTCAAACAAGCATATGGAAAAGAAAAAGATTAGAAATATATAAAAGAGATAATTATACTTGTCAAGATTGTAAAAAGAGTTCTAATGAATTACGTAAAGATAATATAAAATTAAATTGTCATCATATTATTCCGATAGATAAAGGAGGGAAATTATTAGAAGATTTTAATTTAATAACTTTATGCAAAAAATGTCATGCTAAAAAACATTCAGATGTAGGACTTTTTGCAAAATTTAGATAGAAAGGTATAAATATATCCCGAAATTATTTTTAAAATGTGTTCGTGAAAATGGTCGTGTTAGGACAGTTAAACCAAATCCTAGCGAATATTTACATATTTGTTATAAGGATGGAAAGTCTTATCGTGGTGAAGTTAAGAAGACTAAGATAGGAAAGAAAAGAGATATAATTAAAAAAAGTTTAAAAAAATAAATATATGGCTACATGTCAAACTTGTGGAGGTTCTGGTGTCGTAAGTGATACAGCAATAACTCCTGAAGAACAAAAAAATAAAATACTTAGAGATAAATTAGGAGAACAAAATCAATTGAAACCATCACATGAATTAGGAATGGCACAATTAGATAAGTATCATAAAGAACAAAAAGAACAATGGTTTTCAACTCCTCTTCCTGGAAACGAAGGACTTACTAATGAACAAATTAAAGCTGGAGGAGAATGGAGAAAAAACAATCCTGCTCCATATGATAATCCATTTGTTATAACAAGACAGCCAGGAGAAAAACCAGAACAACTTCCTTTTACAGAACCAGGACCAACACACGGAGGATGGTCAGATGAACAACAAGCATTAGCTGGTTCAGGAAAACCAGGAGATCCAATGTTACCAGGAAAACCATTTCCAGGAAAACCAGGATACCCAGGACAACCAATTACTCAACCAGGATTTCCTAGTCCAAAACCACCTCAAATAGGAAAACCAAGAGACCCAAGATTTGAAGGTATTCAATCAAGGTTTGTGGGTGGTTATAATCCAGAAACTGGTAAATGGACTATACCTTCACATCAAGATGCAATTGGCGATATGACATCCCCAGCAAGAGAAGTTAGTGAAGAAGAATATAATAAATGGATTAAAGGTCGAAAAGATAGATTTGGAGAAATAGGAGACCAATATAAACAACCAGGATTTCCTGGTCTAAAACCACCAGGACAATTTCCAGGACAACAACCAGGAGCACCTAGACCTATAGGTTTAGGACCTAGGAGTGATATTACTAAAATAAATGAAGAATTAGCATCTAAAGGATATGGAAGAATAGAAATTAGACCTGGTATAGATTGGACAACTGGTCAAAGTTTTACTTATTATATAGACCCGCAAGGTAATCGACATAATCTTTCAGGTAGTTCAGCAGGTTGGATGGGAGTGGGTGAGAATAAACAACCTATTCCAAAGATACCAGGAATAACAGTACCAGATGAAAGTGGTTGGCAAATAAATCAAAATATTCAAACATCTCGTCCAGTGCCAGGTCAAAAACCAGGAATACCTCAACCAATAATAGCAGACCCAAAACCAATATTACCTATAGGAGACCCAACATTTCCAGGAAAACCAATCAGTAGACCTATATCAAGACCAAGGGGAACACCAAGGGGAATACCAAGACCACCACAACAATCATCACCTATTCAATCATCACCTATTATAGAAGCTAGACCAACAACTCCAACAGTAACTCCAAATATTGCTTCTACATTACAATCACGAAAAGCAGAATCTTTCGGAAATCAAACAACTCCACAAATAAATGCAAAAAGAGAAACAGTACGAAAAAGAATAAGTAGATTAACGGGAAGGGGCTCGTATTAAATAATATAAAAATTAATATATGAAGGAAAAAAATTATGAATCTAAAAAAAATGGAACAAAAGCAAACTAAGAAAATTTTGGATGCTATAGCTAATCATCCAGAAAAGAAAAAAGTTAAAGATGGAGTTGATTTAGAAAAAATAGCTCAAACATTAACTGATAGAAAGTTTGCAAAAAATAAAACTTCTTCTAAAGAAAATTTAGAAGAAGAATAAAAGTCGAGTTTTATTAACTAATATGAAGGGACAAAATTATGTCTGAAGAAAAGAAAATAGAGCCCATTGAAGAAGTAAAAACTACAACGGATAACTCTAATCTAATTCCTGATCCTCCAGTACCCGTAGAGGAAACTACTACTGGCAAAGGAGAGAAATCAGGTTTTCAGGAGGCACCAACAGATGAAGTAAAAGGTGGCAAAACACCACTTGAAAAAAGTTATGCAGAATTAGAAAAGAGATTAGGCACTCAAGGCAAGGAATTGGGAGATTTTAAAAGTTTCTTTAAAGAAATTTCACCTCTCTTAGATAAACTTGATGCACAACCTGAATTAGTCCAAGCAATCATTGATGGAAAGATTGATGGTAGTTTGGCAAAGGCTGCAATTGAGGGCAAAATTTCTATCGAAGATGCAGAAACTGTTACAAAAGCCCATGAAGAAGTTAAGAAAGAAGTCGGAGAAAAGGAATACGAAAAATTGAAACCTGAAGAACTTGAACAAAAAATCACTAAAAAAATTAGTGCTGATGTCAAGAAATTAGGTGAAGAAATTAGTAAAAAAGTAAAGAAAACCTCCGATGAAGCAGAAGAAATGAGGGATTATAAAGCAAGTGTCAGTAAATTTATTACAGAAACAGAAGATTTTCCTGTATATGCTAAAAAGATTGATAAGTGGATTAAAGACCATCCTAATCAGCATGCTATTAAAATCGCCTATGATGTTGTAAAGGGTCAATCCTTACAAGAGAAAGCAAAGGAAGATTCTGAAGTAGCTAAGGGAGAAGCCGCTAAATCTATTGCAGCTAACGCTGCTGGTGGTGGTTCTCAGGGTACTACTGTTACTGATGATAAAGATATTGTCGATCAGCTTATTGGTAATACTTCAAATCCTAATGTACTTTAAATTTTTGATGGATAACTTTTAGACAGTTGTAAATTAACAACTTAATTAAAATTAAAAGATAAATATATGTCTAGTTATCCTTATTATACCGAAAGTACTCATGACACTGGAACAGTTGCTGCAGCTCCAAGAACTACAGCAGTTTCCAGTGCAGAGGGACGGTTAATAGTGAACGCCGTAGACAAGATCTTTCTTTTAGAACCGACAAAGCATCCTCTCGTAACATTACTAACGCAAGTTGGTAAAGTTTGGGATGGACAAGCATGGAAGGGTTCTGGTTTGATGAAAAAATCAACATCAAATCCTGAATTTTCATGGTTCGAAAATTATTATGGCGGACGCTACGCAAAAGTCAGCGGTACTTATACTACTGCTGCAGATCAAACTCCTACATTAACAGGTGCTGGTGCTAACTCAGGTTACATCTTCACAGCTGGTGATATTGTAAAGAATGCCAGAACTGGCGAATGTATGGTAGTTGGTACTGTTGCTGCTACAACAATACAGTTACATCTTAGGGGCTTCGGTTCTACAGCTGCAGCTGCTGGTGTAGATGGTGATGGTATGTACCTAATTGGTAATGTAAATGAAGAAAATTCAGGTGCAAGAAACGTTAATACTACACGGTCATCTAAAGAAAGCAATTACACTCAGATATTCAAGACCACAATTGCTGTTTCTGGTACTGAAAAAGAAGCCGATTTATACGGTGGAAAAGAGTTACCTTTCCTAAGAGCACAGATAGGTACACAACATGCTTTAGATTTGGAACGAGCATTTTGGTATGGTCAAAAGAAATATTCCATAAGTGGAACTAATGGTCATCCATTAAGAGCTACTGGTGGTGTTTTAGAATTTATTGAATCAGGTGGATCTTATGTTCAAGATCAGGGTGGTGTTTTAACAGCTCCTGACTTTAACACTTTCTTACGAGAAGGATTTACCTATGGAGATACTACTAAATCATTTTTCTGCGGTGGTCTTGTTTTACAAGCTATCAATGAATTCGCTAGAGGTCAAATTCAAATGAAACCATTAGCAAAGACTTATGGTATGCAAATTGGTGAATATGTCACAGCATTTGGTAAAATTAATCTTATCCATAATCCTTTATTTATGGGAGATTATGCTGGATATGGATTCTTACTTGATATGGATTGTTTCAAGTATCGCTACATGAACAATCGTGATACCAAATTAGAAACTAATGTTCAAGCCAATGATGTTGATGGTCAGATTGATCAATATATATCAGAAGTCGGTCTACAAAGAATTCAAGCTCCTAAATGTGCCCTTTTAAAAGGGGTTACTGCATAGTAAATAGCTTGTATTGTTATGAAATGTTATAAATGAATATTATATAATTCTCTGAGAGGGTGTGGAGAATCAAAAAAAATCACACCCTTCTAGAGGCTTAGACCTCTAGCCCGAAAAGGTCACGAGGTAATTGACCGCTTAATCAATAATTAAGAAAGAAATAAATGTATGAATGCATACGAATATAGAGAAATAAATAGAAGAGGTACTGTAGGACAAATAACAAGTGATACTCCTATTGCCTTACGTATTAAATACGTTGGTGGTGGTTCAGTAACATCTGTTACTAATACCGCAGCTACTAACTTAGTTTTAATAGCTACAAATTCCGCAGGAACTTCTTCAACAGTTACAGCTACTTATGGAGATGCTACTGGTAGTACTTTAGGTGCTTGTGTTGACACAATCAATGCTAGTTCCCTTTGGGAAGCAAAGATTCTTGATGCTTTAAGACCAATGTCTACTGCTAGTTCTGAATTAGGAATAGATACTGGAGCTCTTTCAACAAGTGCTACAGAAGGTGTAAATTATTATGATATACACCTAGATACTAGTGTTTCGTTAGAATTTGCATATAGATTAACTTATGATAGACACGTTGGAGCTGAAAAGCCTAAGGGTTCTCATAGAGTTATTTTACAAGAAATTGAATACATCATAGATATGGCTACTGCAGCTGCAGATAGCATGCAAATTTGGGAAACAAGTCCTAGTGGCAATAGTGAAACTCAAATAATGGGTTCATTAAGTGTTAAGGGTGGATCAGGTGATACTATAAATTGGGCATCTGGATTAGGTTATATTACAGCTAATTATGGAAATGATATAGTTGTATTAGTTAAAGATGCAGCAACCCTTGCTGATAGTACTGCAAATTTCTTGAATGTAGTTGGAATCAAAGAATAGATTTTATTTGAGGGGGGTGGCATTTTGTCACCACCCCTCATTTAGATAAGTTTAATTAATTATGAAGGGAAAAAATATATGAAGTTTATATCAAAACAAACAAATTATCTTGTTGTTTTAAAACATGGTCAACCATCTGAACCTATAACTGGGAGAAATGCAGTTCCTGGTTCATATGTTAGATTTGAAGATGGTATGGTTAATATAGATGATGAAGAAACATGCAAATTGATGATGAATCATAAAGCATTTAATTCAGATTTTGTTTTAGCTGATAAAGATAAGGAAGATCCATGGGAAGACTCTAGAAGAGAATCTGAACCAGATCATACTATTACTAAAATCGAATATGGACATGTTGGTAAAAGCACTGGTAAACCAGTTAGTACTTTAACTCATGAACAAAAAATAGAAGTTAAGAAAATAGCAGAAAAGATGGCTGCCGAAATAGCCCCTAAAATGGCTATGGAAATGCTTGAAAAACTTGCTAAAGAAAAAGAGGAAAAGGTAGATATAGAAGGTAGATATAGAAAAGACTATAACAAAAAAAAAACAACAACTGATAAAAAAGAAAAGAAATAAATTAAATTAATAAATATATGTCTGATACAAGATTTGTGGATGAACAATACCACTTCTTCTATGACCCAACTATATTTGGTTACGGTGATGATTACTTCGTAAAAGTAACAGCATTACATCCAGAAATAGTTAATGGGAAAATAAGATTTAATGCCGTAACAGTAAATACGACGGACTTTTTTATGTATGGTAATTTTGAATTTAAAATTCAAATACCTACAGCTCCTACAGGCGGAGATTCTCGTATCTTTGGTCTTTATTCCAGAGCTATGCCGAATCAAAATGCTGCGTATTTTTTTATTAGTGGCACAAGTCTTTATGCCCGATCCTATGATGATGACGGGACAGTCGAGTCTACAACAATACCATGGGAAGCAACATGGACAAATACTTCTACATCATTTGAAATAAGATGGAGAATAGATAGAGTTGAGTTTTTGATAGGGAATGGAAGTTCAAAAAGAATAATAGCTACTCATTTTGATAGAGTACCGAGAGCTATTACATTACCATTGTACATTTTTAATGGTAACAGTGATAATATGGATATTAGTTGGATATTAATGGATGAAGTTAGAAAACATATAAGAGGTAGTGCTGAGTTCTATCATTATACTAGTTATAGTCCAAGTATTTCTCAAAGTATAAGTCCTTCTTTATCACCTAGTATTTCACCTAGTTATAGTCCTAGTATAAGTCCCTCAGAATCACCTTCAATTAGTCCTTCAATTAGTCCTTCAATTAGTCCTAGTCAGAGTCCTAGTACTTCTATAAGTCCTTCAATAAGTCCGTCTTATAGTTCTTCAATTAGTCCTAGTCAGAGTCCTAGTACTTCTATAAGTCCTTCAATCTCACCTAGTATTTCACCTAGTCCATCTGCTTAACATTTAGTTCAACCTAAACGATGATAGTCAAATAATGTATAGGAGAAGGAAATTTATTTTCCTTCTCCTAACATATGAAGATATAATAAACGTAATTAATTAAATAAGATGGAAACATTATTAAACGGAAAACAAAATGAAAGAATAAGAGCATTGGAAGTTCAAGTAGAAAATATCGATAAGAGGTTTGATATATTCTTAACTAATGACTTTAAACATCTTGAAGCAAAGGTTAGTTGGGTGTTTGGTTTAGTAGTTTTAGGGGTGTTGATTCCAATTTTGCTTTTTATAATAAAATAGATATGAATAAAGAAAATATAAATTATGGCTTTATAGATAAAATAAGACCATCTGACCATATATTAGGTGCTAATAGTAATGAGATAAGAACAGTTCTATTTGATGATGGAGATTGTACAAAATATATTCCTAAGTGGGAAAGCCAATTAGGTTTATATGGGGATACATTTGCTTGTTGTACATATTCATCTGCTAATTGTGTTGAAACATCTTTAAAAGGAATGGCAGATAAAGACTTGTTATTAAAACAAATACTAAAAGAATTAGATTTATATGATGAGAACAAGGATATAAATTCATCTGACAGAATAATAGCTAAATATTCTGGAACATTTTATAAGGATACAGACCCATATAGAGGAAACTATTTTACTAAAGTAGCAGAAGCATGGAGAAAGATTGGAATATTAGCTGATAATAAATATCCATTTCCTTTTAGACAGAGAACTCCAGTATTTTCAATAGATGAATATTATAAAGACTTAACAGATGAGTTAATAAATGAAAGTAAAAAGTCATTAATATATTTTAAAATAAATTATATATTAATTTCAGTAAATGAGATTAATTTTAGAGAACAGTTAAAGTATGGACCTATACAGGTTAGTTATAATACTAGTAGTCCAATAGTTAATGGTGTATATCAGAATTCTTCAGTATACAAGAAACCAAATCACGCTGTAATGCTCTACAATAAAAGAAAAGAAGATGGTATTTGTGAAGTGTTAGATAATTATGAAAGAGATGGTCAGGGTCATACCAAATTTGCTTCTGATTATAAATTTGGAATGTATGGTTTACAATATTACATAACGTCAAAAATAAATAATAATACTTATATGAGCATTAAAGATGGACAAATGTATTTATTAGTTGAAGGTAATGAACAAAAGTTAGGTATGGGACTAAATGATTCGCTAATAATTTATAAAGAAAAAGTAGACACTATTCTAAATAGTGCTGGTAGACTTGGTAAATTTAAAGCACCCACATCTGTCGGTTTAGAAGATTGGAATAGCGTTAAACATCTAAATGGTAAATTAGAACCATTAGATAAATAGTATTATAAATAAATTATAATATGTCAATAACACAACAAGAAAAAAAATCTTTAGCAAAGGTTTTTAGAGACTTAACTAAACAAATTAATAAATTAATAAAAGAATTGGAAAAATAATATGACAACTAAAAAAGCATTTTATAAGAGTAAAGAAATCTGGGTATTGTTTATAGCAATTTTGCTTATTATAACTAAATATTTAGGATTAGACCTTCCTGGTATATTAGATGAAGCATCAGATTTATATGTTAAAATTTCACCAGTAATTGCATTGGTATTAAGATTATTTATTACTAACTCGAAATTAATACTTATAAAAAAGAAATAAAAAATAATTAATTTATAATATATATGAAAAATTTACTCAGCGTAATTATACCGTCATATAAAGACCCATTTCTTCATAAGACTATAGATTCTATTATAAAGAATTTTGAAGGAGATTTTGAAATAGTCGTTATATTAGATGGATACTGGACAGAGTTTATAGATGACCCAAGATTAAAGATAGTACATCTAGGTAAGAATAGAGGAATGAGAGGTGCTATCAATGCAGGAGTTGCAGTAGCTAAAGGTGATTATCTTATGAGAGCAGACGAACATTGTTTATTTGCTAAAGGATTTGATACAACCATTTTAAAAGATATTAAAGATAATGAGATTGTTACTGCTACAAGATTTTTTTTAGACCCTAAAAAATGGGAGGTAATGGATATAAAACCAGTACAACACGAAAAGTTAGTTATACAGGGTGAAATGAAATTCGCTGGCCAAAGATGGCCTAGTAGAGATAAAAAGCAAAAAGACGTTATGATAAGTGAAACAATGGCTATGCAAGGTAGTTGTTGGTTTATGAAGAAGAGTTGGTGGGATAAGGTTATAAAAAGACTTGAAACAGAGAATTATGGTCCTTTATATCAAGATTCTCACGAAATGGTATTTAAGACATGGAAAGCTGGAGGTAGAATTATGCTTAATCGTAATTCTTGGTTCGCACACAAGCATAGAAGCTTTACAAGAACACATAGTAATGGAACTACAGAGAATCCTTCTAATAATTCATTCTCTTGGGGCAATGCTCTTAAGATTTGGAGAGAATATTATGAAAATGAAATAAAACCAAAACAAGATAAAATGTGATATATGACAAAATATAAACAAGGTAAAAATCCAAATAGTAGAAATGGCTTTGAAAAAGGTCATAAAAGTATTTTAGTAAGAAAAACATAAAAAAATGAACGACGTAACAATTATTTTTTATACTTCAAATGATGAGGATGAATCATTTGAAAAGAAGATAAGAGATAATATTTTAAAGCAATCTAATGGTATTAAAATAATAAGTGTATCCAGAAAACCTATAGATTTTGGACATAATATATGTATTGGAGAACAACCAGTATGTTATACAAATTGTTATAGACAATTATTAACAGGTTTAAAAGCAGCTAAAACTAAATTTTGTTTAGCTTGTGAATCAGATGTATTATATCCACCAGAATACTTTAAGTTTATTCCACCAGTTGAAGACAAAGTATATCGTTATACAAACTTATATATTTATTGGAAAAACAAAGGAAAGTTTTGGAGAAAAGGTTTTTCAGAAGGATGTCAAATATGTGGTCGTAAATTCTGGATAGATAGTATAGAAAAACAAGTAACTCTTGATAATTGGAAAGAATTACCATATAAGACATTGCCATTGGTATTCACAACAAGAGATGAATACTCTTGGACTGGTAATCCAGCAATTACATTTAAAACAGGACACGGAGTTTCACAAAGAACAGGATATAAAAAGGAGAAACCATTAAAAGAATTACCTTATTGGGGAGAAGCGAAATTTATCCATAATAAAATGTTCTTATGAGATTCTCAAAATATAAAAGATATGGCGGTTATCATTTTAAATGGTATAATAGGTCTGATAATTATAAAAAACATATTGATAATATTGTAAAATGGATAAAGGAAGAAAATTTTCTTGATATAGGTGCTGGTGATGGACTTTTAGAACACTTGACTGGAGCTATTGGTGTTGATAATGAATATTATGCTATTAAAGCAGCTAAGAAAAGAGGAGTTAATATAATTCTAGGTGATGTATATAAACTACCATTTGAGGATGAACAATTCGATTCTGCATTTATGGGAGATGTTTTAGAACACTTAGAGTTCCCTGAGAATGGGTTGAAAGAAGCCAGACGTGTGTTGAAATTGTATCTTTATATAGTTTCACCGTTGCCAAAAAAGAAGATGATAGAACCTTTCCATTACCATAATTGGACTAAAGAAGAATTAAAGACATTAATTGAAGAGAATGGATTCAAACTGGAAGGGAAAATAGGGATAAAATTTAAAAAAATATATGCAAAATTTAAAAAAATAATAAAATAATACAATATGTCTAAAATAAATAGTTTAAATATGCATACACACATAGGAGGAGGTTCTCATCTACCAATCTTAATGAAAATTATGAATATGACAGATGGTTCCGTTTTGGAACTAGGTATGGGATTATTCTCTAGTCCATATTTACACTGGGCTTGTTTTGATAAGAAGCGTAAATTGGTATCTTGTGAAAGTAAGTCAGAATTTAATGACTTTTGGAAATTTGAAGATAGAAGAGAATTAGTAAATGATTATCCTTCTTATCATACATTTAAGTTTGTAGATATAAATGATTGGGATAGTTTAGATTTATCAGAGCATTGGAGTGTCGTATTAGTAGACCACGCACCAGGACCAAGAAGAAAAGAAGAAATAAGAAGATTAGCTAATAATGCGGATTACATTGTTGTTCACGATACAGATGATAAAAATGATTGGCATTATAAATATTCAGAGATATTTCCTTTATTTAAATATAGATACGATACTAAGTGTTATCCTAGAACAACTATTTTAAGCAACTTAAAAGACTTATCAAACCTATGAAAATTGAAGATGGAATTAAATTAGAAGGTAATCGTATAGAAATACCTAATTGTGGCAGAGATGATTTACCCAATTTTTTTAAAGAAAGAGGTTATAAAGTAGGAGCTGAAATAGGTGTTTATAGAGGACAATATACAAGAGAACTTTGTGAAGCTGGATTAAAAGTATATGCTATTGACCCTTGGATAAATTATAAAAATTATAGAAAACATCCTAAAGAACTTCCTTATAATAAATTATTTAGAGAAACAAAAGAAAAATTAAAAGGATATGACTATAAAATTGTCAAGAAAACATCAATGAAAGCTATAGAAGATTTTGAAGATGAGAGTTTAGATTTTGTTTATATCGATAGTAACCACGCTATTAGATATATCATAGAAGATATATATGAATGGCATCGTAAGTTAAAAAGTGGAGGAGTATTATCAGGGCACGATTATGCAATACAAGGAAGAGATTTTTATGGTCTTAGAGCTTGTCATGTTAAGTTTGCAGTAGACCTTTGTGCTAGATTATTAGGAATAAAAAAATATTATATTTTAGGAAGTAGAAAAACTAAACCAGGAGAAGTTAGAGATAGACGAAGAAGTTGGATGTGGATTAAAGAATAAATAATTATATAATTATATGAATAAAAAAATTGGTTGCATATATTATTCAGACAATCGTATTGAGGGACATCCGATAATAAAAGCTTGTCGAGAACAACTTAAAAAGGCTTTTAAAGGAGAAATTATATCTGTATCATTAAAACCGATTGATTTTGGTGAGAATTATGTACTCGAAAATCGTCTTCGCTCATATCCAACTATGGTTGACCAGATTGTTTTAGCTTTAGAGAAAAGTACTGCTGATTATGTTTATATGACAGAGCATGATGTTCTCTACAGTTACGAAAATTTCTTGTTTACGCCAACTAAGGATAATGTATTTTTTTATAATTCAAATGTTTGGAGGTGGCGTTATGGTGGAGATGGCATCGCTATTAGATATGATGGTATGTTACCTCTGTCATGCATGTGTGCAAATAGGAAGTTCATTTTAGACCATTATCATCAAAGACAAATTAAAATAAAAGACTGGGGACTTGATGATATAAGGAGTAGGGAACCCAGAAAAGCTAGAATCTGGGGATATGAGCCTGGTCGAAAGAGAAAAAGACGTGGTGGGTTCTCAGATGATAAAAGTGAAGTATGGCATTCAAAATTACCGAATATTGACATCAGACATGGTAGGACATTCAGTTCACCAAAAATTACGATGGAATCATTCAGGCGTAAACCAGAAAATTGGGAAACTATAAAAGAAGAAGATATACCAGGATGGGATTTAAAGAAAATATTTGACTTATCAAAAGAAAAATAAAATAATATGAAAAAGTATTTATTATCAGTAATCATCCCCGCCAATTCAGAAATGTTCCTAGCTCGAACTATACAAGACCTTCTTGAAAATACTGGACCAGACACAGAGATAATAGCTGTTTTAGACGGCAAATGGGCTAATCCCCAGATACCGCAACACGATAGAGTAAATATAATTTATGTAGGAAAGTCTATAGGACAAAGAGCCGCAACAAACTTAGGAGTTAAATTGAGTCGAGCGAAGTATGTGGCTAAATGTGATGCCCACTGTTCATTTGATAAAGATTTTGATACTAAAATGATTGAAGGATTTAAGAAGATGGGTGATGACGTCATGATGGTGCCGATTATGCGTAATCTATGGGCATTTGATTGGAAATGTTGGAAATGTGGTTGGAAGAAATATCAAGGACCAACACCAACAATATGTCCAGATTGTGGTACTAGCGATAAGATAAGACATCAGATGAAATGGATAGGAAAACATAATCCACAAAGCAAGAGTTATTGTTTCGATTCAAATTTTCATTTTCAATATTTTAATGCTTATAAGAAAACAGATAAATATAAAAAAGAGTTAGAAACAGGTTTTACTGAAACTATGAGTTTACAAGGAAGTTTTTTCATGTGTACTCGTGAGAGGTATTGGGAATATGAAGTGTGTGATGAAAGGGCTGGTTCATGGGGAAATCAAGGAATAGAATTGAGTTTAAAGACAAGAACATTAGGACATAAAGTTCTTGTAAATCATTCCACATTCTATGCCCATATGTTTAGAACTCAAGGGGGCGATTTCAGTTTTCCGTATGAACAAAGAGGTAGAACAGTACAAAAAACAAAAAAATATATAAGAGATTTATTCTTTGAGAATAAATGGGATAAGCAAATTTATCCATTATCAAAAGTTATATATCAGTTTGAACCAATTCCTGGTTGGAAAGATGATGCTATTCAAAATCTAAGAGAAAATGAAATGAAAGTAGAAAGACCAGGCATTTATTCAATTAAAAATAAAGTTAATAAAAAGATTTATATTGGTTCGGCAATAAATTTAGCAAGAAGATTTGGAGAACATCTAAGGATGTTGCATAGAAAAGACCATGAAAATAAATATTTACAATCTGCTTGGAATAAATATGGAGAAAAAAACTTTACTTTTAATATAGAATATTTTTGTAAAAAAGAAGATTTAATCAAACATGAACAAAAATTTATTGATGAATATAAAAGTAAAATTGGATGGCGAAAAATGTATAATCTAAATCCAATAGCAGGTTCGAATTTAGGTAGAAAACATACTTCAGAATCTTTAGCTAAAATGAGTTTACAACAAAGTGGAAAAGGTAATGGCTTTTATGACAAAAAACATACTGAAGAATCAATCAACAAGATGAAAGAAGCACATAAAGGAAATATACCTTGGAATAAAGGGATACCTCGCTCAGATAAAACTAAAGAAAAGATTGGTAAAGCAAATATGGGAAATTCTGGTTGGAATAAAGGATTAACAAAAGAAACAGATATTAGAGTACAAAAATATGCTAATAAATTGATAGGTAAAAAAAAGGTATATAAAAATGGATATCCAAAAGGAATGTTAGGAAAACATCATTCTGAAGAAGCTAAACAAAAAATGAGTTTAGCTCAAAAAATAAATCCACATCCTAAGGATAAAAAAACTGGAAGATTTATAGGTAAAATAGCAATAAATAAAGACTTGTGCTATAATATGTAATATACAAAATATACATAATATACAAATATGAAGATGAATTTAAGCCATTTTAGGCTAATTTGTCTTTTTTTTAAAATAATAAGAATTATGGATATAAATACAATTAAAATACAGTATAGTGCAATAATTTTTGACAAATTAAAAATATTTGAACAAGAACAATCTGATTATATAAAAGAAAATTCTAAGCATCTACAAAAGAAAAGATATAAAGATGGTGATTTAGATATAGAAGTTCACGAATATCTTTGTCTTAATGGTAATATTGGTTATCAGGTATTTTTTTATAAAAAAGACGGGAAAAATGAATATGTTAAAAGCATTGGATATGGACAAGAAGCAGAATTTAGAACTTATGATTGGCGTTTAATAAATAATGAATTAATATAGATATATGTTGAAAAAATGGAAATGTAAGAAATGTGGAAAGATTGAATATTTAAAATATAAAACTTTTTGGTATAGAAAAAATTTAGGAACTGGAATGTGTAGAAGTTGTGCTAGTCTTGGTAATAATAATGGTTTTTCTAAGGGTTTTACTCCTTGGAATAAAGGATTAAAAGGTTTTTTATCTGGTAATAAACATTATAATTGGCAGAACAAAAGAAATGAAAGAATTACTAATCATTATTTGAGAAACAGTAGTGAAGCTAAAAAATGGAAAAGAGAAGTATTTAAAAGAGATTCTTTTAGATGTTTAGATTGTGGTTCTAATAAAAAATTAAATGCACATCATATTATGCCATTTAAAGATTATCCAGAAAAAAGGTTAGATATAAATAATGGTGTAACTCTTTGTAGTAAATGTCATAAAAGAACTTATCATAAAGAAATACAAATGTCAAAAATATATTATTCACTAATAACACAATATTATGTCCAATTCTAATAGTACAGACCTAGAACTATCTAGTTCTCAATCTTGGAGCATAACTGATGGAGACCAGACTGGTTTAGATTTAAGTGGTTCATTTACTATTGAAGCTTGGATAAAATTAGAACAACTACCATCAACTGCTGAAGTAAATTTTCCATTATTTAATAGATATGATTGGTCAGCTGGGCAAAGAGCGTTCGCATCTGTGATAAATATAAACGATAAATTATATGTTGCATATTATAGTGCAAGTGTTTTGTATTGTGCTTTTGAAATTGACACTGCATTTACTTCTACTGATGTAGGAAAATGGCATCATATTGCGTGGACTATAGTAGCATCATCACAGACTGGTATTATATACATAGATGGTGTTGAAGTAGACAGTACTAAGACTCAGAATGGTGCTACGGATATATATAATTCTTCTGCTCCACTGTTTATAGGTGCTTATAATCCAGGAGATGCTTCAAGTAAGTCTTTTGATGGGCTTATTGATGAAGTAAGAATATGGAATGATGTTAGAACAGCACAAGAAATAGAAGATAATTATGAGAAAGAATTAGTAGGAGATGAAGCTGGATTAGTAGCTTATTGGAAGTTTAATAATGATGGATTAGATGAGACAACTAATAATAATGATTTAACTAATAATAATACTTGTACATTTAGTTCAGATGTTCCTTTTGGAGGAGGAAGTACAAGTCCATCAATATCACCATCTCAATCTCCTTCTACCTCAATATCTCCTAGTTTAAGTCCAAGTATTTCAGAAAGTATATCTCCTTCTATCTCACCATCAGAATCTCCTTCACAAAGTATTTCACCTTCAATTTCACCTTCTGTTAGTCCAAGCATTAGCCCTTCAATATCACCTTCTATATCATCTTCAGAGTCACCTTCAATTTCTCCATCTATAAGCCCAAGTGAATCACCAAGTATCAGTCCTAGTATATCTTCCTCACAAAGTCCTAGTACCTCAATCTCACCTTCAATAAGCCCTAGCTTATCACCTTCTATATCATCCTCACAAAGTCCATCTCAGAGTTTGTCTCCTTCTTTATCTCCTTCAATCAGTCCTAGTGCTTCACCAAGTCCAAGTCCAGGTTGGCAAGATTATACAAGAGAAGATATAGCTGCTTTACCTGCTGATGCTACAGACTTAGGTACTGCTTATTCTGTACAAGATTATACAGATGTAGCTACAGATGATGAAGCTAGAGTTGCTCAAACAGTTATTTCTTCTCAATATGGAATACATCAATTTAAAGAATATGATGCAGCTTCAAATTATGCAAATATTACTTGGATAGGTCAAAGTAGTTTATCTCCAACTTTAAGTACAGTTTATTTACAAGTTTATAATATTAATAGTAGTACTTGGGAAACAATAGATTCAGATAGTACTTCAGCAGAAGATGAAGATTTTACTTTATCAGCCAATATACCAAATTTAACTAATTACAGAGCAACTAATGAAACTTTTTCTTATAGAGTTTATCAATTAGACGTTTAATAATAAAAAAAATATATGAAATTAGTAAAATTGAAAATAAATAGAATTGAGTTTATCTCAATGGTTGGCAGGAGGAAAAGTTTTAGTTAATACGGAAACTTGGTTTTCCCATATGTTTAGGACTCAAGGGTCAGATTTCAGTTTTCCTTATCATCAGAGTGGTAGAGCAGTACAAAAAACAAAAAGATATATAAGAGATAAGTTTGTAAATTTTAAACATCCTAAGCAGATATATCCAGTTAGTTTTGTTATTGAACGTTTTATGCCCGTGAATGGATGGGATAAAAAATCATTATCTGAATTAAAAAAGAACGAAAAGAGTAGTAAATAGCAATAAATAAAGACTTGTGCTATAATATGTAATATACAAAATATACATAATATACAAATATGAAGATGAATTTAAGCCGTTTTAGGCTAATTTGTCTTTTTTTTAAAATAATTAATATAAATGGGCTATAGTTCTTGCTCTTTGACAAAAAAAGGGCAAAAGCCTTTAATAATATAGGAAAATAAATAATAATTAAAAATAATAATATGGCAGACGCAAAAATAACAGAACTTGTTGCTCTTGGAGCAACACCCGATGATGCTGACATACTAGTAATAGTAGACGATGTAACTGGAACTCCAATAACTAAAAAAGTTACAGTAGCTAATTTGAAAAAGTATTTAATGGAAGAATAATAATTAATAAAAAAAAATAAATTTATGGCAGATAAAAAAATAACAGAAATGGATGCTATTGGTGATGTACCAGCTGATACAGATGTATTACCTTTAGTAGATGTTTCTGGAACACCAACAACTAAAAAAGTTACAGTGGCTCATTTAAGAGAGGCATTAAATTTTAAAGTTCACGCAACTGGGCAGACAACATCTTATGGCACTAAGCTAAGAGATGACGGGTATTATGAATCCGGAGCTACTCTGAGATATTCTACCACAGATGTAGGTGGGGAAATTATTGTCAATGACTTAAATACGGGATTAATGTGGGAACAAAAAACTGTTGCTAATAAAGCAACAACTTATACTTGGGAAAATGCCCAGATTTATTGTGAGGACCAAATTGGTACTACTGGGACCTATGCTGGATATAGTGATTGGAGATTGCCAAATATAAAAGAATTAGTATCTATTGTAAAATATGATGCTAATATATCAGCTCCATACATTGACCAGACCTATTTTCCAAATACTCAGTCCAACAACTATTGGTCTTCTACTACCAACCCTGACAACACTGGCAGCGCCTTGAGCGTGTATTTCCACAACGGCAACGTGTACTACAACTATAAGAGCAACACCTACTGTGTGCGTTGTGTCCGCGGGCAATAGGAATTTGGATTTAAAATAGTTAATTTTTAAATACTAAAGTATTAGATAAATGGCAGATTACATATTACAAGAAACTGGAGATAAAATACTACAGGAAACTGATGATGGTATTTTATTAGAAATACAACCGAGTGCATCTCCTTCAGTAAGTCCCAGTACAAGTATAAGCCCTTCAATATCTTCCTCACAAAGTCCATCTACATCTATTTCCCCTAGTGAATCACCAAGCATCTCTTCAAGCGAAAGTCCAAGTACCTCCATATCACCAAGTATTTCACCAAGTATATCATCAAGCGAATCACCTAGTACATCTATTAGCCCTAGTATAAGTCCCTCAATTAGCTCTTCAGAATCTCCAAGTATATCCATATCTCCATCCTTATCTCCTAGTTTATCACCTAGCATAAGTCCTAGTGAAAGCCCTTCAATTAGTTCTAGTGAAAGCCCTTCACAGAGTTTGAGTCCTAGCATATCCCCAAGTATATCTCCTTCAATTTCACCTTCTTTATCCCCAAGTATTAGTCCGAGTATAAGTCCTTCAATTTCATCTTCACAATCTCCTTCAACTTCAATATCTCCTTCAATTAGCCCTTCAATATCACCTTCTATATCATCTTCAGAGTCACCTTCAATTTCTCCATCTATAAGCCCAAGTGAATCACCAAGTATCAGTCCTAGTATATCATCTTCACAAAGTCCATCCCAGAGTCTAAGCCCTTCTATATCTCCATCAATAAGTCCTAGTGAGTCACCTAGTCAGTCTTTGAGTCCTTCTTTTTCTCCTTCAATATCTCCAAGTATATCACCATCAATATCTCCTTCAATAAGTTCTTCTCAATCTCCAAGTACTTCTATCTCTCCTAGTATTTCACCTAGTATTTCTCCTAGTATATCGTCTTCAACGTCTCCTTCGCAAAGTATAAGTCCTTCAATTTCTCCTTCTATAAGTCCGAGTTTGAGTCCTTCTATTTCGCCAAGTATAAGTTCTAGTCAGAGTCCTAGTCAAAGTTTATCACCGTCTATTTCTCCTAGTATCAGTCCAAGTATTAGTTCGTCAGAGTCACCAAGCATATCTCCAAGTCAATCGCCTAGTACTTCAATAAGCCCTTCTGAAAGTCCATCTACATCTATTAGTCCAAGTATATCTCCGTCTATATCTCCTTCTGTGAGTCCAAGTACTTCGATATCTCCAAGCATATCTCCAAGTATTAGTCCTTCTATAAGCTCTAGCATATCGCCTTCGGAATCACCAAGTGCTTCAATTAGTCCTAGTGAATCTCCTAGTGCTTCTATATCGCCTTCAGAAAGTCCTAGTATAAGCCCTTCAATTTCTCCTAGTATATCTCCTAGTATAAGTCATAGTATTAGTCCTTCACAAAGTCCAAGTCAAAGTATCAGTCCTTCAATTAGTCCGTCTATTAGTCCTAGTTTATCTCCTAGCATATCGCCTTCAGTTTCACCTAGTACTTCAATATCTCCTAGTATATCTCCAAGTATCAGCCCTTCAGTTTCACCAAGTACATCTATATCACCGAGTAAAAGTCCTTCAATTAGTCCTAGTATAAGTCCTAGTATTTCACCTTCAATTAGTCCAAGTCAAAGTCCATCACAAAGTATTAGTCCTAGTGAAAGTCCTTCTTTAAGTCCTAGTATAAGTCCTTCAATTTCTCCTAGTGAAAGCCCTAGTATCTCACCTAGTATATCTCCATCAGAATCACCTTCTACTTCTATTTCACCTAGTATTTCACCAAGTATTAGCCCTTCTGAATCACCAAGTATATCATCAAGTCAGAGTCCAAGCACATCAATAAGTCCTAGTATAAGTCCGTCAGTTTCACCTCCAGAGGTAACAAGTTTAAAAACAAATTATTTTAATGTAGAGTTTGTTGGTCCATCAGAAAGTCCTTCTATTAGTCCTAGTATTAGTCCAAGTATAAGTCCTTCTATTTCTCCTAGTATATCTTCATCAGAGAGCCCTTCTTTGTCTCCAAGTATTTCTTCATCAGAGTCACCAAGTACCTCTATAAGTCCTTCTATTAGTCCTAGTTTGTCACCTTCACTTAGTCCATCAATAAGTTCAAGTGAGAGTCCTAGTACTTCTATAAGTCCGAGTATAAGCCCATCATTATCACCTTCAATATCCCTATCTATTTCGCCTAGTGAGAGTCCAAGTATAAGTCCTAGCCAATCACCATCTCAGAGTATCTCTCCATCTATAAGCCCTTCTTTAAGTCCTAGTTTGTCTTCAAGTTTATCACCCTCAGGTTCTCCTAGTTCATCAGAATCACCTAGTATTTCGCCTAGTATTTCGCCTTCTGAATCTCCAAGCACATCTATTTCTCCAAGTATTTCTCCATCAATCAGTCCCTCTCTATCTCCATCTATATCACCTAGTATTAGTTCTAGCCAAAGTCCTAGTACAAGTATTTCCCCTAGTATTTCACCTAGTATAAGTCCTTCTGAGTCACCTAGTATTTCGCCCTCTGAATCTCCTTCTACTTCTATATCCCCAAGTATATCTCCTTCTATATCACCGAGTATTAGTCCTTCAATTAGTCCATCAGAATCACCTTCAACTTCAATTTCACCAAGCATATCACCTAGTATAAGTTCTAGTATCTCACTTTCACTAAGTCCATCTATCTCTTCTTCAATATCACCGAGTATCAGTCCTAGTATTTCTCCTTCAATCTCTCCTTCAATATCACAGAGTATTTCTCCAAGTATCTCTTCAAGTCAATCTCCTAGTCAGAGTATTAGTCCTAGTATTAGTCCTAGTGAATCTCCTTCTATTTCTCCGTCTATAAGTCCTAGTATATCCCCTAGTATATCTCCTTCTATTAGTTCTAGTCAAAGTCCTAGTACATCTATTTCACCGAGTATATCACCTAGTATTTCTTCTTCAGAATCACCTTCAATAAGTCCTTCAGAATCACCTTCAATAAGTCCTTCAATTTCATCTAGTATAAGTCCTAGTATTAGTCCTTCAATTAGTCCCAGTGAATCACCTTCTATTAGTTCTTCAGAATCTCCTAGTACATCTATTTCTCCAAGTATTTCTCCATCTGAATCACCTAGTATTAGTCCGAGTATATCTCCTAGTATTTCACCTTCTATAAGTCCCTCAATTAGTCAATCAATTAGTCCTAGTTTTAGTCCATCTATTTCTCCTTCAATATCTCCTTCTATTTCTCCTAGTATATCACCTTCAATATCACAATCTATAAGTCCTTCTGAATCACCTTCAATTAGTCCATCAGAATCTCCTTCTATTAGTCCTAGCCAAAGTCCTTCTCAGAGCTTGAGTCCTTCTATTTCACCAAGTATATCTCCTAGTATTAGTCCTAGTGTAAGTCCGAGTGTTTCACCATCAATGGTAATAGAAGATTTTACTCCACGTGGTTCAATAGATATTATAAATATGTATGGTAGTATAGATGAAATTGGTAGATATGGAATAAAATAATAATAAAATAATGTTAAATATTTTAAATTTATGTATACTTATGGTATAATACAATTATATGAAGATAAAATTATCCCTTTTGTTTGGGCAATTTTGTCTTTTTTTTAAAAAAATAAATAATATATAAAAATATGTTAAGTTTAAATAGTGATAACAGACAGCTTCTTAAGGGTGCTAAATTTAGTTATTTAAGTACAAATTATACATCTGGACAAGCGTCTCTTGTTTTAAATAATAGTAGTTGTGCAGTTACTAATAAATTTGCATTAATAGGTAATTTTGGTTCTCAATCTTCTGAAATAGTAAAAATTACTGGAGTAACTACTTCTACAAATACAATAACAATTACACCATCTACTAAATATGCCCATGCTCAAGATACTAAAGTAACTATTATAGGATATAATCAAGTTAAATATTATCAAACTGCTGCTGCCACCTTTAGTGCTGTTGAAAATCCTCTTACTAAAAGTATGGGTGATTCTACTACTGAATTTACTGTTTCAGACGAAACTGGTAATGTTTTTAAATATACATATACTGGAACAGGAACAGACCCAGATATAGATGCTATTGTTGAGATAAATAGTGAAGTTATTATTAATGCTCAAAATCTTGATGCTGCTAATAATGAAACGTTCGAAGTCACAGGGATAGGAACTGATTATTTTGAAGTAACAAATGCTACTGGACTTGATGCCGATACTGGAACGATTGGTACTGGTTCAATAAAATATAGTATTAATGTACAAGCTAATCGAACATTTACTGTTTATGAAGATACTGTAAATACTACTGGGTATGGATTCTTTTGTTTTTATAATTCTATAACAAAACAGAAAACAAGTGATTCTAATGCCATACCTTATGGAGGATTTTCAGAAAATTCTGTGAAGGATATATTTGATGCCTTTTTTTCTCAGCTTAATAACAAGGAGCAAAAACTTATAGATAATTCTGACGCTTTTAGGTGGCTGAATGAGGCAATTTCAAAGATTCAAAACGAGCTTAACCTAGTAAATCAGAATTATAATATTGCTGATGAGTGGACAGTTACAACAGTATCTGGAACTCAAGAGTATGCTCTACCGACTAATTTTAGTGACATAAGGTCAGTTACGGATAGTGATGGAGATTTAATAAACACGATAAATATTAAAAATGTTCCTAAAAATGATGCTGATGCTATTTATAGTAATGGCAATGTAAATTATTTTTTAAGAGGTGCATATATTGGTTTTTCTCCAATTCCAACTGGTGCTGATACATATAATGTTTACTATAAGAAAAAATCAACAGTTTTAAATTCATACTACGATTCAGTTGAAATTCCTGATAATAATTTTTATTTGATTATTGATTGGATGCTTTATAGGGCTTCTGGAAAACTTGACAAATCTAATGCTAAAGAACACTTTGAGTCATTTAAAATTGCTATCCAAAATATGAAAATTATCAGCCATAAACAAAATAATTCCTTAGATTCTTTTGGAATTAGTACATCATCTAATGTTTAAATAAATATATGAGAAAAATAAAGATACCATGGAATAAGGGGAAAACAAATGTATATTCTAAAGAAACATTAGAAAAGATGAGTAAAGTAAAAATTGGTAAAAAACCGTCTAAGAAAGCTAAGAGAAATATGAGTAAAGCACAAATTGGTAGACATCATTCAGATGAAACAAAGAAAAAAATGAGTATATCAATGACTGGTATTCTTCGTTCTGATGAAGCCAAAAAAAATATGAGTAAAGCAAAAAGTGGTAAAAATAATCCGTTTTATGGTAAACACATGTTAGAAAAATCTAAAAAAAAGATAAGTTTGGCAAACAGAGGACGTAAAATTAATTCTGGTAAAAATCATCCATTATATGGTAAACATCATTCTATAGAAACTAGAAAAAAAATGAGTAAATCTAATATTGGTAGAAATAGTGGAGAAAAAAATCATAATTGGAAAGGTGGTATATCTACAGAAAATGATAAAATTAGAAATTGTATAGAATATAGACTATGGAGAGAGGCAGTCTTTGCAAGAGATAACTGGATATGTCAGAAGAGTAATATAAAAGGCGGGAAATTAAATGCTCATCATATTAAGAACTTTTCTAAATATCCTGAATTAAGATTAGCTATAGATAATGGAATTACATTCTCAAAAAAAGAACATAAAAAATTTCATAAGAAATATGGAATAAAAAATAATAATGAAGAACAAATAAAAGAATTTTTAAATAATTAAAATCAATATGTCAACAAAATCACAATTGAAAAGATTAGAAATAAGTTATATTGATGGCGTAAACATGATAGTATCTCATGTAATTTCGAAACGTCAAGAATTAGAAATAGCTGAGAACGCAAGAGGTGATAAAATAGGCACGGTAACGAAACGTAATGGATATATAAGATTAGGAAATGCTTTGGCTTCAACTGCAAATTTTGGATTATATTACTTTGATAGTGAAGGAAAAAATATGTATAGGGTTTCCAGCGTGGCAGCAACAACTTCAATCTACTATCTTAATAATTCATCAGTATGGACATCATTATTAGGTGAAGGTACAGGATTAGAAGCAGCAACTTGCGATTTTGTAGAAGCAGAAAGCTGTCTTTTCATAATGAATGGAACAGACTCCAATAGATATATTAATTCTAATCAATATTTCTTTACTGTTACTGCTGCAAATGCAACTATTGGTGCTACCTATACTAATAATGGTAAAACGTTTACTGTTCTTGCTACAATAGCTGGGGGTACTTCATTAACTACTTCTGGCACTGGTAGTCCATCTGCAAGTGGAACATTAACAAAGGCTACTGGTACTGGAGATGCAACAATTACTTTTTCTGCAAATAGTTTAAATGTAGTAACATCAGCAACAGCAACAGGACATTTATATAATTCACCAAAAGCAAATAAAGTTAATTTTTATAAAGATAGATTATATATTGGAGATTATTATATTGGTTCAACAAGATATCCAACTGGAATTATGAAGTCATCAGAACCATTAGGAATAGTTGGTTTAATTGACGGCGACCACACCACACCAGGAGCAGACGATTGGGTAACAGTAACTGATACAAAATATATATATGCTACTGATATATTAGATATTTATAGGGGTGGTACAAAAATTGCTGACTTAACTGTAAAGGCTAAAACAGAAACTAGTTTTCAAATAAATGCAATTACATTTGCTAGTGGAGTAAATTTTAATTCATCTGATGAAATTTGGGTAGATGGTACTTATACGGGTGCAAGAGTATTTAGATGGGTAGATAATGCAGCTTCGGGTGAAAATGTAAAAAGATATGACACTATGAAATTAACTGGAGGAGATAATAGTGCATTAACATTATTTACAAATATTGGTGATATAATGATGATAGCTAATAAATATAATTTAGCTACATATAATGGTACACAGCCAATACCAACAAGTTTTGATTTAGGAGTTGGTTGTATTTCAGGTGAAGGCTGGGTAAAAACATTGGGTACATTATTCTTCTTAGGATATAATGGTATTTATGCAACAACTGGTGATACTCCAAAATTAATATCAGCAAAGATACAACCATTATTTGATGGAGCAAGTAAAGATGGATTAGAAGCAGGAGCAATGGGTAGAAAAGGATTAAGTATATTTTGCTCATTAGGTGATGTAACATTATATAATTTAGATGGTTCGATTAATAGAGTTTTATCTGATGTAGTAGTAGAAAGAAATTTAAGAACAGAAAATTGGTACATACACACTGGGATTGATGCAAAATTCTTTCATAGATATATTACTAGTTCTGATATAGAAAAATTAGAGTTTTGTAGTTCTAGTAGTAATGTGAATGATTTTTTACAAGGTACAAAGGATGACGATTCAGACGAAATACCATTTAGAATTGACAGTGGAAAAATAAACTTAACTAAAAACTTTGAAAATATCAGTTATCCTCGTGAGATAATTCTGGAATCTGAAAGGGGTATTGGTATAAAATGTTTTGTTTCTTTGGATGGTGGCGATTTTTATGAACTCCTAGGAGAATCTGAAAAAGGATGCACGGTTTTCAAAGTAACAGCTCATGGAGATGATGAAGAGCCTGCTCGTTGCCGATCCTTAAACCTATCCTTTCGCGAGTTTAGTGATAGAATTTGCTCGATATCGAGGTGTGCTATCCTATACGCTCAGACAAATGAGCAGGAAGAGCATAGAGCATAGTATAAAAATTAAATTATAAAAAAATAGATTAACATGTCAAACGTATCAAAATTAGATTATGAAAATATAGACCGACCGTATTCAAACAATATGGAACGCTCAGATATGGGAGTTATTGGAGATGCTCCAGCTTCTTCAGTATTATCGGGTGGAGAAGGATATGGTGTTTCTCAATCTACAACTGCATCTCAGGGCTCAGCACCAATTATTACTACTGGAAATAGTTTAACTGATGTATGGTTAAATACATGGATAAAATCGAGAAATTACCTTCCAGGTGTCCAAGGTTTCATGATTGATGGAAGAATAGGAAATATACAAGTAGAAAATATGACATTAGTAGGTGGAATATTAAAATATGGCAAATTAAATTTTTCAGACTCAACAAATGCTGGTTATATATTTTCTGCTGATGGTGCATATATAGGAGCAGCAGCAGATGCTAATTATTTAAAATATGATTTAGGTGCAGGAACTTTTGCTTTATATGGCGTTAATATAGATTTATCAACAATTACAAATATTCAATCAGGTTCAGAAATATCAATACAAGATTGGTCACAAGATATGACATTTAGTGCAACTGATTATAGAGTAGTTGCATGGAGTTCTGGAACGATTTCTTTACTAGATGGAACTACTTATGCTATTGATGCAAGTAATACTGGAAATATGGCAGCTCTTACATATATTTATTTAGATATTGGAACTTCTCTAACAGTTTTACAAACTACAACAAATTATACACCAGGTTCTGGAAAATTTATAATAGCAGTTGCACAAAATAATACTGATACAACTTCTCAAGCTACATTTCAAGTATTTGGAGGTGAGGGGGGTGTATTATTAGCAGTTGATAATATCGCAGCCAATAGTGCTAGTGTTAACGAATTTGTAGCAAATACTGCAAATATTAAAGATGCAATAATAAATAATGCTAAGATAAGTGATTTAAATGTTGGTAAATTAACGGCAGGAACTATAACATCTAAATCAATTACTTTAGCAATAACTCCAGCTGGAGGTGATGTT
>Ga0207997_1000192_pt1 | contig 29822 bp, 27 predicted proteins | sample AntAceMetag02UKN_FD_184777 | JGI IMG/M metagenome (GOLD analysis project Ga0207997, IMG submission 184777) | Saline lake microbial communities from Ace Lake, Antarctica - Antarctic Ace Lake Metagenome 02UKN (SPAdes) (version 2) | ecosystem: Environmental > Aquatic > Non-marine Saline and... | reverse complement strand
CCAAATATTATGGAAATCATCAATGCAAGCAATAAAACTGGATCTGATATCCTAAAATGGAAAAGTGGCTTTAGTAGTTATTATTTATCATCCACTTTAGTCGATAATGGAGTATGGAAAACAGGGAATGGTTATCATGTTGGAAAAGTTCAGATATTGTCAAAAAATAGTAGCCACTATATCCAATGCCTCCGCAACAAATAGTCTGTTGGTATCAGATACCAACAGACAGAGAAGAGTGAATGATATTTTTTCTCTATAAGCACTACTAGTATTAGACGTCAACAGATAAAGTTAAGACTAATAAAATAGCCCTTCTAAATTACATCAGAAGGGCTATGTTACTATAATAAGTATGGTTGTCTCAATTTTTCTCTTTCCTTTCTTTTTTATACCTTTCTAACACATCCTGTATCTTTAAAAAAGAATTGATAATCAAAACAAGTTCGTCTCGAATATCCTCATTTATTTCGAAGAATATTCCACTTGGGCTTTCACAATCCGCTCTAACCTCTTTAGAAATTCTGTAATATCCTCTCGTAATAATTTGTTCTTTCTCAAGGTTTCTAAGATGACTAGAAATTAATGGCATAAATTTTCCCGTGATATTCTGTATCTCCTCGGGACTCATCTCTTTTCTTATCAACAAAAATAAAATTCCGAGACGTTCGCAACTTTTAGAAATCATCTTTGCGGTTTCTATTGTTGATTCTGTAATTCTAGCATTCTTTGCTATTCCCTTTCTCATTTTCACTCTTTCATCCTCCCTTTTTATTTTTAATATACTTCCAAATTTAGAAATATCTAAATATTTAAAGTTCCTAATGGAACTGCTATATTATATCATCAATATCATAAAAGTCAATATCTGGAAGTGATATATATACATTGTACTTTTATGCTAATTATTATTTATAATAAAAAACAGAGATCATTACAACCTCTGTTTTTGTTTAAAAGGGATACTTATTTAAGATATGTTTTTGTCATCATCGATACTACTCTTGATTGTAGAGACATTCTTAACTTATATGTCTCTGCATCAGAACAATATCCATCGTTATTGCCAACTAATCTATCCGCAGCAACAAAAGACATTTTCCAGAAAACATCCAAAGCTTTCCCGATATCTTCAAATCCAATAGAAACATCTTCAAAGTCCATCTTTCCTGTCTTAATCCGTTTAGCAAGAATTTCGACAAAATGCTGAATTTCCTCTACTGCTTTTATCTTCTCATTCATCTCCATATCAGAAGAAAGTTGAACACTTAATATGTTATTCCAACAGTGGAATGCAAAACTTTCTTCCTTGCTGAATTCTTTCGGCAAAATTTTTACAGTAAACTTTGAGTCATTTGTTTTGGCAGTAAGTTTACCATTATCTGTCCAGGTTTCAATCCCATATCCTTTAAAGTGTTTCTTTTCTGTAGATGCACAACTAATAACTATTAAAAATAAAAAAATAACAACTCCTAAAACTATCATTTTCTTTTTCATCCTTTTTTACCTTTCCTTTCAAATATTTTTATTTTCTTTCCTTATATATTTTAAAAGAGCACTTACGTTATAACATCGTAATATGCCCTTGTCAATACCAATAAATTTTAGAACCCAGCGAATTTTCGAACTTCATCAATAGAAATTGTAGATACTTTACCATTTTTATCAATTACATTTAATCCTAATACTTCCCCCCAAACATTAAATAAAGGACTGCCATTAAGAACTTTATCTTCTAAAATATTTGTATAAATCATTTTATCATCAAACATTTTAATGCTTCCCTGGTTAGTTATGCTTTTAGGAATTTCGTCTTCAACAATTATTCCGAAAAGAAAAACTTTTTGACCCATTTTAATGTCTGATAAATCAGCAAATTTACAAGCTAAGACATTTTTCTGATCAATCTTTATTAAAGCTAAGTTTTGTTCTAAATCTTGTCTTACAATTTCAAAATTAACTCTTTCTCCCTCTAAAAAAAGATATTTCTCTGTTTTAGGGAGCACGTCTGCCAATGTAACTATCAAGCCGTCTGAGGTAATAATGACCCCAGAACCACTAGAAAATCCTACTGTTGTGTCTTCAACCTTCTTAATTGCCTGTTCCAAAGCTGTATCTTGTCCAATCATTATCTGTTCTACCGGATTAACAATCACTTGATTTTTCAATCTTTCAATCATTTTCAAATTTCCAAAATAAGGATGAGCAATAAGACTGGGCAAAATTAAAACTTGAAAAAGTGAGCCACCAATAGCTCCTATAATTAAAATAACAATTATTCTTACAATGTTCTTTTCCATAAATTATCTAGTTAAAACTTTTCTTTTATTTTTAGAAGATATTTTAAAGAGTTGGGATGTTTTAAAAACAACTTCTTTTTTATTAAAATCTATAAGAACTTTATCCCCTCGACCAATCTCAGAACAAATAACTTTTAATGATAATGGGTCAAGAATTAGTTTTTGGATAACTCTTTTTAGCGGCCTAGCCCCCAAATTAGAATCAAAGCCCTTTTCAGCTAAAGTTTCTTTTAATTTCTCCATAAATTTAACTTTTATCTGCTTTGTTTTTTCCAATCTTTGAGCAACTTTTATTAATTCTAAATTAACAATCTTCTTAATTTCTTTTTGGCCTAAATAATCAAAAATAATAACTTCATCAATTCTATTCAGAAACTCTGGCCTAAATTTTTCTTTTAATGATTCCGTGATTTTATTTTTAAGGCCTTCTTTTTGAGATATCTTTTCGGTTTTCATTTCAAATCCTATTGGTTTTAATTGTTCTATATATTCAGACCCAACATTAGAGGTCATAATTATAATAGAATTCTTAAAAGAAACTATTCTACCTTTGGCATCTGTTAATCGTCCATCTTCAAAAATCTGAAGCAAGATATTAAAAACATCTGGATGAGCTTTTTCAACTTCATCCAATAAAATTACTGAGTATGGCCTTCTCCTAATTTTTTCGGTGATTTGTCCCCCTTCTTCAAAACCAACATAACCCGGAGGAGAACCAAGGATTTTAGAAACACTATGTCTTTCCATGTACTCGGACATATCTAGCCTAACTATTGCTTTTTCATCGTTAAACAGAAACTCTGCTAACGCTTTTACTGTTTCGGTTTTTCCGACACCAGTCGGTCCTAAAAAGAGAAAAACACCTAAGGGTCTTTCTTCTTCTTGGAGTCCGGCTCTACTTCTTCTGATAGATCTGGCTACAGCGGAAATAGCTTTTTTCTGACCAATTATTCTTTTCTCTAAGATATCTTCTATCCCTTCTAGTTTCTTGGCCTCTGTTTCTATTAATCTCATAACTGGAATCCCCGTCCAACGAGAAACGACTTGAGCAATATCTTCTTCGTCAATTTCTTCTTTCAAAAGTTGTTTATTTTTTTGAAGGTTTTTTAATTTTCTTTCAACTAAGCTTAATTCTTTCTTTATTTCTGGGATTTCTCCATATTTTATTTCGGCTACTCTTTGTAAATCTGCTTTTCTTTGAGCGGTTTCCATTTCCCAAGATTTTTCATCAATTTTTTTCTTCAATTCTTTAATCTTATATATCAATTCTTTTTCTGAAGACCATTTAGCTTGTAATGCTTTTGATTCATCTTTTAAATCTGCCAACATTCTGTCTATGACCTTAAGCCGCCTGACATTTTCTTTGGCTTTCTCTTTTTTAAGAGATGCTTTTTCAATTTCAAGTTTAAGAATTTCTTCATGCAGATGATCTAATTCGGTTGGTTCTGATTCAATCTCCAATCTTAAAGCAGCAGCTGCTTCATCCATCAAATCTACGGCTTTATCTGGAAGAAATCTATCTGAAATATAACGACTGCTTAATTCAGCAGATGCTTTAATAGCTGAATCTTTAATCTTTACTCCATGATGCAATTCATATTTCTCTTTTAACCCACGCAAGATAGCAATAGTATCTTCTATACTAGGCTCTTTAACATAAATTGGCTGAAATCTTCTTTCTAAGGCAGGATCTCTTTCAATATATTTTTGATATTCTTTTAAAGTAGTAGCCCCTATTGCTTTAAGCTCTCCGCGAGATAAGGCTGGTTTCAAGAGATTGGAAGCATCAATTGACCCTTCCGACGCTCCAGCTCCAACAAGAGTATGAAGTTCGTCAATAAATAAAATATAGTGTCCATTTGCTTTTTGCACTTCTTTTAATAATGCTTTTATTCTATTTTCAAACTCGCCACGATATTTAGTTCCCGCGACTAAATATCCTAAGTCCAACGAAATAATTTCTTTAGTGCATAAACTTTCCGGGACTTCTTTACTCATAATCTTTTTGGCTAGTCCTTCAACAATAGCTGTTTTACCTACGCCAGCTTCACCAATTAAAACCGGATTATTTTTAGTTCTTCTAGAAAGAACTTGCATTAATCTTCTAATTTCATCCTCTCTACCAATTACGGGATCCAAATTTCCCTTTTTTGCTTCGTCGGTAAGATTCCGAGCATATTTTTTAATAACATCATATTTTGATTCAGGATTAGGATCAGTAATTTTTTCATCCCCTTTGATCTCAACTAAATTTTTCAGAAATGTATCCGAGTTTATTTGAGCACTTTCTAGAATTATCTTAGCACGTGTTGGACAAACAAGTAATGACAAAAAAAGATGTTCTATGGAGATAAATTCATCTCCCATTTTCATTGCCTCTTGTTTTGCTCTTTCTAAAACCTGGGCTAAGTCCTGAGTAAGATAAAAACGGCCTAATGTTTGTTCAGCGCTGGTTTGAGAAATTTTATCAATCGCTTTCTCAGTCTTTCTTTTAAGAGATTCTATGTCTATTTGAGTTCTTTTCAAAATAGTAATCACAATACTTTCTCCTTGAGATAATAAAGCCAAAAGCAGATGCAAGGCATCTACTTGCTGTTGTTCTTTCTCTCTGGAAATTGACTGAGCCTGAATTATTACTTCTTGTGATTTATGGGTGAAATCACCCCCTTGCATAAATTGCATATAAATTGATTATAAACGGGAAAATCAGAAAAGTAAAGAAGAGAGCTTAGCTCTCTTTTTACATATATCAAACATATATTTATTTTCTATTCCTGATATTCTCCTAAAACTACATTTACCATTTTTTCTTCCTCCCCTTCTAATATTTTAAGAGATATCTGATCTTCAGGATTATATTTTTTGATAATTTTGGCTAAAGAATTTTGGGAAGTAATTTTTTCATTATTTATTTCTAAAATTATATCTCCCTCTTGGAGGCCAGCTTTTTCAGCAGAAGAACCGACAACAATAGCAACCTCTCCTGGGTTTTCTCCTTTAATAATTAAAGCCCCATGGTCAACACTTAATTCTTTTTCCTTTTGTATTTCCGGAGTTATTAAAATGTATCTTACTCCTAAGAATGGATAAACTATCTTGCCGATCGCTTTAATTTGTTCAATGTCTCTTTTGGCTTTATTGATGGGTATGCTAAAACCAATACTTTGAGCTTGTTCGGCCATAGCGACATTAATCCCAATTACCTCTCCTTTAATGTTTAATAACGGACCCCCTGAATTTCCTTTATTTATGGCCGCATCTGTTTGGATCACATCTTCCAGCGTTTCAACCATTCCCCCGCCCGAAGCAGTAATCGTTCTGCCTAACCCCGAAATAACTCCTACCGAGATTGTATTTCTGAATTCACCTAAAGCGTTCCCAATGGCAATTGCTGTCTGGCCAATATGTAAACTAGTAGAGTCCCCAATTTTAATCATGGGAAAAGATTGTTCATTAAAGTCACCATCTGGAGTAATCATTTTGTCTTGGTCAATTTTGAGAATAGCTAAATCTTCAATCGGATCACGAGCTAAAACTTTTGCTGGATATTTTTCACCATCATTAGTTAAAATTGTATAATCAGCTTCTTCGTCTTGGACAACATGCTTATTAGTCAAAATCATACCATCTTCCGAAATAATAAACCCTGTGCCACCACCAATTTCTTTTTTCTCTGTCCCTTTTTGCCTATATTGGGGAACTTTAATATCCAAAAATGGTTGGTCGAAAGAGGTATCAAAATCACCAAAGGGATCAATATAATATTCTTCAAAAATTGGCATATCTTTAGTAATAATAATGCTCACTACCGAAGGAGATACTTTGTCGATGGCATTTACTATCATATCTTCTCTTGAAAGTTGAGGGATAACATCTTTTTTATTATCAAAATACTCAGAAATCCATGTATTTGAAAAATAATCTGTTAATTGGGGATAATAAAATACTGAAAATGTCCCGGCTACAAACCCAAAGAAAGAAGAAATAAAAATAATACAAATCAAAAAGATAAAAGATTTAAAATAAAATAAACTAATTTTTGGTAATTTAATTTCTTGTAGAAAAAACTCTTCTATTGTTTTCCCACTTTTCTTACTTTTCTTATTTTGTTTAATATTTTTTTTATTCATATTATTAGTTAGGGCTTACCATCCTTAAAATAATTAAATTTATACTTAAGAAAATCTTTTTTTAAAGGTCCTTTAATTTCCAGATACAAATTTGCAAATCCATATTTAAGCGCATTTCGAATTAAGCCTTCGCTCCGAAATCTTCTTAAAGAACTAAACATTTTTGTTGTTTTTATCACTCCGAACTCTCCTGATTTAGAGGCTCTTTTAAGATAATCACAATCTTCAATTAATTTAACTGTTTCATCCCAACCATTTATTTTTTTATGAATTGATTTCTTTATTAAAATTCCTTGTGTTCCATGGGGCCATTTTTTCCCAAAAATTAACAGAGGATAATTATAAAAAATATTAAATAAAATCTTAAGAATTTTACTTTTAGATATCGGCACGAAACAAAATGTAGCAACGTCTAAATTTCTTTCTTTAAATTCCTTTAATGCCTTTTCCAAAAAATCATTTGGCAAAATAAGATCTGCATCTAGAGATAAAATTAAGTCTTTTTTACTAAATTTTATTGCTTGATTTCTAGCATAAGGAATTTCTCCCCCTTTAACCACTCTGGCTCCAAAAGATTTGGCGATTTCTCTAGTTTTATCTTTAGAATTAGCATCAGCAATTATTATTTCGTAATCTTTGAATTTTTGTTTTTTTAAACAATTTAGAAGCCGAGGTAAATAATTTTCTTCGTTTAAAGTTGGTATCACTATTGAAAGCATTTTATTAATAATAATTATATCTAATAATAGTTATTATATACCATATTGGCCGAATTCTCAAAAATTTTGAATATTTCTTTCTCTTAATCTCCAAATAATATAAGCTAATAATGCGTAAAAAATTACAAAATAGAGCCACGAAATTTTAATTTCCAAACAAGCCCCGGGAATTTTATTTAATAAATCAATTATTTTTATAACATAGGTTAATAAAAACCAAGCTGGGAAAGAGAGAATCCAGGCTAAGAATTGCCAGAATATTCCTATAAAAGTAAAAATAAAACCAGATATCATAATAAAAGGTAAAATAGGCACAATTAAAATATTAGTTAAAGGAGCAATTAAAGAAATATAACCAAAATTATATATTAAAATTGGTAAGGTGAATATTTGGGCTGAAAAAGTCATAGAAATAATATCTTTTACCCCCCAATATTTATTTTCCGGAATAAATCTTAACCAATTCTGGAAAATTGGCAAAGCATAACTTATTCCTAAAACAGCTAAAAAAGATAGTTGAAAGCCAACGTCATCTTTCAAAAGAAAGGGATTTTGAAAAAGCATTATGGTTGCTGCAAAAATGATAGCTCTTTGGCTTTGAGAAATTCTGCCTATCTTTTGGGCCAGCAGAAGAAGCCCAGCCATTATGCCTGCTCTCACTGCTGAGGAAGGAAAACCAATAAGCATAATATACAAGAAAATAAACACGACTGTAAGATAAAAAGCTTGGCCTCTAGAAAAACCAATCCCAATCAAAAAACTCATTAGAATCGAGGTAAGAATAACGATATGCATCCCCGAAACAGCAGTAATATGACGTACTCCTGTTTTGTTTAATTTTTCTTTCCATTGGTCTGAAATATTCTTTTTATCTCCCAAGATTATGGCTGATAAAATTGAACTTTGAGGAGGAGATAAATTTTGAACAATAACTTTTCTTAATTTATTTTTAAAGTATAGAATTTTTTGATAAAAACTAAATGAGGAAAAATTATCCTCTATCATTGAAATACTTGGATAATAGATTACGGCCGAGACATTATCTTTTCTTAAATAATCTCTATAATTAAAATCTTCAAAAACACAAGGTTGTCTTAAAACACCATTAATTTTTAACTTGTTTCCATATTCATATTCAGGATAACGATTTGCGGTCACTAATATTCTTCCGGACATTGATATTTCTACCCTATTTATTATTATCTTCTCAACATTTATTAAAAGATTGATTTTATCTTGCCTAGCATCTGGCTCTCCAACTACTTTGCCCACAAGTTCTATTGGTTCTGAAAAATTAATAAAATCTTTTATTTCTTGGGTTTCAAAGTTTTCAAAAACTACTTGATAACGTAAAATACCAAAACTCAAGAATATTAAGCAAAATCCAAAAACTAAAATAAGGTTCTTCTTAAAAAACAACAAACTATAAAAGACTCCTAAAATAAAAAACTCTCCAACTATAAAAGATGGAATGTTTAAAAAGGAACTAATAAAAATCCCTCCGATAAAAGAGAGACAAATATAAAGCACGATTTTAGAAAGCGTCATATGGTAATTCTATCTAACCTCACAAATCTCAAAAAAAGGAGAAATTACTTTTTTAATATCCAAAAGATATTCTTTTAAATAAGGATTTTTCCCTTTAAACTCTGAATTAATTGTATCTCTTTCCCCTTGAAAGTTTTGCAAATAATATTTTTTAGCGGGCCCAATCCAATGGACAATTTTTATAATATCTTCTTTCCCTAATAATCCCGGGATTATGGTTGTTCTAAATTCATAATAAACTTTTCCTTTTTTCAAAATATCAATACTTTTTTGTATTTGTTTAATGTCAACTTTAGATCCTGTAGCTTGTTTATATTTCTCCTTAGGAGCTTTTATATCCATGGCTATATAATCAACCAATTTTTGGTTAATTAAATCTTTTATCATTTCCGGATTAGAGCCATTAGTATCAAGTTTTATCAAATAACCCATTTTTTTAATTCTCTGGCAAAAAAGAGGCAAGTCTTTATTTAAAGTTGGCTCTCCCCCACAAACAACTACTCCATCTAATAAACTCGTTCTAAATTTCAGAAAATCAAAAAAATCTTTCGTGGGCATTTTAAAACCCTTTTCAATTTTCTCGGGTAGAACAAGTTCGGGATTATAACACCAGGGACAACGAAAATTACAACCTGCTAAAAATACTGTGCAAGCTAATTTTCCGGGGTAATCGACCAATGTTAATTTTTGTAATCCCGCAATAATCATTAAATCTTTGCTTTAAATGTTTTACGTTCTTTAAACTCTTGTTTCTTTCCTTCATTGAATTGTTTAATAGGACGATAATACCCCATAACCCTTGAATAAACTTCACAGGGTTGTTCAACCGTACATTTGGGACAAGTCCAGTGTTTCCCTGATAAATAACCATGAATAGGACAAATAGAAAAAGTTGGAGTTAAGCTAATGTAAGGTAGGTTAAATTTTTCAAAAATCTTTTTAATCAATTTTTTACTCATATTAATATCCGAAATCTCTTCCCCTAAAAATATATGGCTCACTGTACCACCAGTATATTTACATTGTAATCCATCTTGAAGTTTTAATGCTTCAAAAATATCATCAGTATAATTAACAGGTAGTTGGGTAGAATTAGTATAATAAGGAACCTTCTTTGTCCCCGACGTAATTATATCCGGATATTCTTCTCTGTCTTTTAAGGCCAAACGGTAACTTGTTCCTTCAGCTGGCGATGCTTCTAAATTATATAGATTTCCTGTCTCTTCTTGATATTTTATTAACTTCTCTCTCATAAAATCCATTACTTCTAAGGCAAATTTCTTTCCCTTTTTTGACCCTATGTCTTCGTTTATAAAACTCAAGGAACATTCGTTCATCCCTACTAAGCCAATTGTAGAAAAATGATTATCATAATATGCTCCTCTAGCTTTTTTAATGCCCGATAAATAGAATTTTGAATAGGGGTACAATCCTTTATCAGCAAAATTTTCTATGGCTTTTCTTTTAATTTCTAATGATTCTTTTGCCAAATCCATTAATTTACCCAACTTTTTATAGAGTTCTTTTTTAGTCTTAGATAAATAACCTATGCGTGGCATATTAATTGTCACTACTCCAATACTTCCTGTATTAGATCCGCTTCCAAATAATCCTCCGCCTCCTCTGTTATGTAAGGCTCTTAAATCCAATTTTAATCGGCAGCACATTGAACGCACGTCAGAAGGATCCATGTCAGAATTGATATAATTTGCAAAGTAATTTGTGCCATATTTTGATGACGCTTCAAAGATACCATCAAAAGCTGGATCATCCCAAGGAAAGTCTTTGGTAATATTTATAGTTGGAATAGGGAATGAAAAAGGTCTCTTTGACCTATCTCCTTCCATCATTACTTCATAGAAAGCTTTGTCAAATATTTTCATTTCTTCGGCAAATTCTCCATAAGTTTCTTTTTGGTTTTTCCCTCCAATAATTACAGGTAATTTTTCAAAAACTGAAGAAGGCTTAAGATCTAATGTGATATTTGAAAAAGGACATTGAAATCCGACTCGAGTTGGAACAGCCATATTAAATAAAAACTCTTGCATACATTGCTTAACTTGTTGATAGTTTAAATTATCATAACGGATAAAAGGAGCCAAAAGAGTGTCAAAATTTGAAAAAGCAACTGCTCCCGCAACTTCTCCTGTTACTGTAAACATAAAATTTACAACCTGGCCCAATGCTGATCTAAAATGTTTCGGTGGATTTGATTCTAATTTCCCGGGAACACCTCTAAATCCTTTTAACAAAAAATCATATAAATCCCATCCACAACAATAGGGACCAAGTGTATCCAAGTCGTGAATATGAAAATCGCCTGACTTATTAGCATCTCTTATCTCCTCTGTATATATTTTATTAAGCCAATATCTTTTTACAATATAATTTACTCCATATCTATTGAGCCCTTGTAATGAAAAAGCCATATTGGCATTTTCATTTACTTCCCAATCCGATTTTTCCAAATACTCATCAATTCTATCTACGGCTTGCTCGCTTACGTTCACTGCTTCTCTTATTTCTCTTCTTTTCTCTCTATATAAAATATAGGCCTTAGCCGTCTTAACTAAGTCCTCTAAAATCAAAACTTCTTCTGTTATGTCCTGAATCTCTTCAATAGTAGGAATTTCATTTTTTTTAAATCTTCTATTTAATAAAGTGGTTATTTTATCAGAAATTTTCTTTGATTTTTTGCCATCCCCCTGATTACTCGCCGTCAAGGCCTTAAAAACAACTTTGGTTATTTTTTCCTGATCAAAGTCTACAATTAAACCGTTTCTTTTTTTAATCTTCTGAATTTTATTTTCCATAATACGTTTTATTCTTACTTTTAATATAATTTGTGCTTAGGTTAACTAAGCACAAACAGAGTACTCTCTAGGTTAAAATTATAAAATACCTTAATTAATCCCGGTAGCAATAAATGTAATTTTTATTTCTTCTTTTTTTAATGTTTTATCTTCCGATGCTCCAAAACTTATTTTGGCTTTTGGAGAAACTGTTTTTTTAATAAATTCTGCAGCTTCTTGAATCTCAAACAAGCTAAGATCATCTCCTCCGGCAATGTTTAATAAAACTCCTTTAGCTTTTTCAATCGGAAAATCAACCAGAGAAGAATGGATTGCTTGATTAGCTGCTTTTATTGCTCTGTTTTCTCCTTTGGCTATAGCTTGACCAAACAAGGCATTGCCTGAATTTTTTAATATTCCTCGGATATCAGCCAGGTCAACATTTATAATACCCGAAAAGAATATTAAATCAGAAACTCCCTGAACTGCCTCTCTTAAAATCTTATCACAAGTCCAAAGTGCAGATTGAATAGAAGTATTTTTACCAACTATTTTCAGTAATTTATCATTTGAAATACAAATTAAACTATCAACTTTTCCTTTCAACTTTTTTATGGTAGCATTCGCAATTTTCTGACGCTGAGATCCTTCAAAGGAGAATGGTTTGGTAACTACAACAATACTTAAAATACCTAATTCTTTTAATATCTCTCCTAAAATAGGGATCCCTCCAGATCCTGTCCCTCCTCCTAGCCCGGCAACTATAAAAACCATATCCGCTCCCTTTAAAAGAGTTTTTATCTCTTCTCTATTTTCTTGCATGGCTTTTTCTCCTAATTTAGTATTCATACCCGTGCCTAGCCCAAAGGTAACATTCTTCCCAATCAAAATCTTTTTAGGGACCTTACAAAGACGAAGAGATTGCACATCAGTATTTATAGCAATTAGTTCGGCATAATTAAAATTACACTTAGTCATTCTGGACAAAGCGTTTACTCCGGCACCACCAATTCCAACAACCTTAATTTTTGATATTGGCATAATTTTATGAAGGTAAAAGAAGTTTTATCGCTTTTTTAATAGATCCTGACATTTTAGAGAATATTCCCGATCCATCTTCCACTCTTTTTTCTTCTTTCCACCTATATAATAGAAGACCAAGCGCTGTTGAAAAAGCTGGGTCTTCTGGTAATCCAGGTATGTCTTTGGGAGTATATAAACTACAAGGAAGTTTTAATGCTTGTTTAGAATATTCCTTAATCCCCGGCAATAAAGAACCACCACCAGTTAAAACAACACCTGCTGGTAGAATTTCTTGTTTGGATATCTTTTTTAATTCTTTCTGGATATGACTAAATATTTCCGAAACTCTAGCTTCAATAATATTTTCTAGTACTTTTTTAGAACAAACTAACGATTTTTCAGGGATTCTTATTTTTTCATTTTTTGCTTTTGGATTCTTCTTTTTTCTCTTAGAGCCTAAAGACCCAAATTCTTTTTTAATTCGTTCTGCTGTTTCAATTTCTGTTCTAAGGCCTAAAGCAATATCATTGGTAATATTCGCTGAGCCCAAAGGAATAACATGACAATGAATTAAATCACCATCTTCGAAAACAGCCAAGCCTGTAGTTTCAGCCCCTATATCAACTAATACAACCCCTAATTCTTTTTGTTCATAAGTCAAACACATTTCCGCTGAGGCGATCGGACTAGGAACTATATTTTCTTCATCAATGTTAAATCCGGCTAAATCAAATGCTTTAAATAAGTTCTCTTTAATCGGAGAAAAAATACAAGTTAAAAGGGCTTTCAATTCTAGCCTACGCCCATGAAGCCCTAAAGGTTCTTTTATGTCTTGAGCACCATCAATAATAAATTCTTTTATAAAAAGCTCTAATGCTTCTCTGTTAGAGGATAAATTAACTGATTCTGCTTGGTGAATGACTCTATTAATGTCTTCTTGAGAAATTTTCTGATCAGCACGAGATACAGAAACTAATCCTTGAGAGTGAACAACAGATAAATGACTTCCGTTTATACTACAAATATGATCTCTGATTCTTATCCCTGATTGTTTTTCTATTTCTACGATTGATGATTCTATAATAGGAGCAATCTTTTTTACTTTTATGATTTCTCCTCTTCTAACCCCCATAGAATAAGCTTTAACCATAGCTAAAATTTCAAAGTTCTTTTTGCCGTGCTCTTTTTTCCCCATTAAAATTTTAACTGAGTGGGTCCCGATATCTATAGATGTAAGGATAGAAGGTTTCATAAAAAATAAAATTATAAATTTTTAAGATAATATTCTTCTTTTTGCCTCATACATTCAGCCTGTCTTTCTGATTTTTCATGGTTATATCCTAATATATGTAAGATTCCATGAATTATAACCCATTTTAATTCTTTTTCAAAATCCAATTTAAACTCTTCCGCGTCCTTTTTTACTTTCATCAAGCATACCATAATTTCTCCTAATTCAAGATGGTTTAAAAAAAACTTGGAATTAATTGGACCCTGAGTAAAAGATAAAACATCTGTAATTTTATCTTGCTTTCTATATTTTTTGTTAAGATCTCTTATTTTTTTTGCACCTATAAAAATAACCGAAATATCTCCTTGTTTTTCTTCTTGTTGTAGAATTCCTTGAACAATCTTTCTTACAAACTCCTTATCTACTTGGCTTTTCGTTAGGTTCTGGACATTTATATGTGTCTTCTTACGATAAGATTTATCCATATTATAATCTACCCAACTTTTTAAGTTTTTCGTATTTTTCCTTTAATTCATTCTTTCTTAGAGCTGCTCTTTTTTTTAATTGAGTACTCTTTTCTCTTTTGACAAATCTTTTTTTTCTAGCCTCAATTAAGATTCCACTCTTCCTCATTTTTCTGGAAAAGCGACGGATTAAACCTTGGGTTGATTCTTTAGTTTGTTTTTTTGTTTTTAATGGCATTTTAAACTATTTTATTATTTTTTTTACGTGTTTAATTATTTTCTTAAACGGAATTATCTTTTGTTTCCCTGTATCCATATCTCTAATAATTATTTCATTATCAATGGCTTCTTTTTGGCCTAAAATCAAAACAAATTTCATCCCTAATTTATCAGCTATTTCTAATTGTTCAACCAATGAATCCTTATAAAATGCTTCGGCAACTTTTATGTTATTCTTTCTTAAATCTTCAAAAATTCTTAATGCTTTTCTCTTTGATAATTCTCCTACTTGAGCTAAAAAAATCTGGGGTTGTTTTCTAGCCGGTATCTTTTTCCCCATAATCTTCATTAAACTGACTATCCTTTCTACTCCAGCTGCGCCACCGCAAGCAGGAGTTTCTTTTCCCCCTAAAAGTTTTACTAAGCCATCATACCTTCCTCCTCCGGCGAGCGCTATTCTTTTCCCTTCTAGGCCTAAAGATTCTTTGCCCTTTTCTGATAGGTTCGGGAATATTTCAAAAACTGTTCGAGTATAATAATCAAGTCCTCTAACTAAATAAGGATTCAAACTATAGGGCAATTCCAGTTCTTCTAAAAATTCTAAAACATTTTTAAAGTGACTGTGACAATCTTTGCAAAGATGTTCAATCATTTGGGGAGCAGACTTAATAACTTCTTGACATTTCTCATTTTTACAATCTAATACTCTTAAGGGATTTTCTTTTAAGCGACGCCGGCAATCTGGGCATAAACTAGATTGATTAGATTTTAAATATCTTATTAATTTTCTTCTATAATCGGAACGACATTCTGGACATCCAATGGTATTTATTTCAATTGTCAAATCTTTAAATCCAAGTTCTTTTAATATGTTAAAAAATATCTGAATAATCTGGACATCTATAATTGGCTTGCCCTGACCAATAGATTCAAATCCAAATTGATTAAATTCACGAAATCGGCCTGCCTGAGGTCTTTCATATCTAAAAAATGGACCAAAATGCCAAAACTTTATTGGTTTTGGCAAACTTTCCATTCCATTTTGGAGATAAGATCTTACGATCCCAGGCGTTGCTTCAGGTCGCAAAGTTAAATAATCTCCTCCTTTAGTTCTAAAACTAAACATTTCTTTTTGGACAATGTCCGTAGAAAAACCAGTTCCTTTTTGAAATAATTTAGTGTCTTCTAAAATTGGCGTTTCTATTTTTCTAAATCTATAAAAATCGGCAACATCTTGGCAAACTTTTTCAATTTTTTGAAAATACATTATATCTTTTCCTAAAACATCATGCATTCCCGTTGGTGATTGAAATTTCATAAATTATTATTTAGATAAAATTAACAAAGGATTTGAGATATTAGAGGTAATGCTTGGAAACCATGTTTTTAAAATGACTTTTCCGATAATATAATTTTTAGATAATGCTCCCCATTTTCTAGAATCAAAAGAAGCAACTCTATTGTCTCCCAAAACAAAATATTCATTTTCGGCTAAGCTCAATGTAAGATTATCTGTATAACTTTCTTTTAATCCATATTCTGATTCATTTAGTTCTCTATTTTCAATGCCCTTGATAATATTTATTTTCCCTTGTTTTATCTCAATTGTCTCTCCGGGTAAGCCAATAACTCTTTTAATAAACCTTTGGGACGTATCTCGGGGATAGCGAAAAACTATAACATCTCCTCTTTCCGGGCTAGTAAATCTATAACTTATTTCATCAACAATTAAATAATCTCCTTGATGAAAATTCGGCTCCATTGAGCTTCCTTTGATAACAAACGGCTGAAAAACAAAATAGCGGATAGGAATCACTATTAGTAAAGCTAAGATAACAATTTTAAGAATTTCCCAAAGGAATAATAATATTTCTTTCATATAATTTTATTATTGTAACAAAATATTTATGCTTTCGCAAGGAAATAATCTTTGTAAAAAAACAGAATAAGGTTATAATGAAAGTATATAAAAGTTTTTGTTATGTTTTTAATTGTTGGTTTAGGAAATCCGGGGACTAAATATATTAAAACCAGACATAATATTGGATTTAGAATTATAGATGAATTTCAAAATGAAAATAATTTCTCTAATTTTGAATTTTCAAAAAAGTTTAATTCTCTAATGTCTGATGGGAAAATTAATAATAAGACTATCATTTTAGCAAAGCCCAAGACATTTATGAATAACTCTGGTAAAGCTGTAAAAGAAATTGCCAGTTTTTATAAAATAAAAAATCCTAATATTATCATTATTCATGATGATGTTGATTTAGTCTTGGGGAGAATAAAAGTATCAAAGAAAAGAGGTTCTGCCGGACATAAAGGTGTAGAATCAATAATAAAAGAATTAAAAACAAAAGATTTTACAAGATTAAGGGTTGGAATTAAAAAACCAGAATGTAAAAATACAGAAAAGTTTGTTTTAGAAAAATTTACAGAGGAGGAAGAACAAAGTCTTAAAGAAATTATAAAGCAGGGCCGTCAAATTTTAAACTCCATAAATTATGCTTAAAAAAAACCTAAAAGGAAAAGCTTGGGTTATTGACGTTAATATGGGCTATGGTCATCAAAGAACAGCTTACCCCCTAAGAGATTTAGCTCCTAATAAAGAAGTTATTAGCGCCAATGACTATAAGGGAATGCCCATAAAAGATAAAGCTATTTGGGATAGTTCTAGAAATTTTTATGAATTTATTTCTAAATTTAAAAGATTTCCTATTATAGGTGAATTTGCTTTTTCTATTTTTGATAAGTTCCAAAAAATTCTTAATTTCTATCCAAAAAGAGATTTATCTCGCCCGAATCTTTATTCTAAACAGGTATCTGGTTTAATTAAAAAAGGATGGGGGAAAGATCTGATTAAAAAACTGAGTAAAAACCCATTGCCTTTAATCACGACCTTTTTTATCCCAGCATTTATGGCTGAGGCCTTTAATTATCCTGGGGAGATATTTTGCGTAATATGTGATGCCGATATCTCTCGTTCTTGGGCACCATCTAATCCTTTCCAAAGTAAAATTAAATATTTTGCTCCTAATTTTAGAGTTATGGAAAGGTTAATGCTTTACGGGATTAAAAAGGAAAGTATTTTTTTAACTGGTTATCCCCTGCCCAAAGAAAACGTTAAAAATGTAACTAAAGATTTGACTTACCGCATTGCAAATCTTGATACTAGAAAAAGATATCAAAGAAAATATAAGCCTTTAATAAAAGCATTTTTAGGAAATTTGCCTAAAAAATCAAATCATGCCTTTGCCATAACCTTTGCGGTCGGAGGAGCTGGCGCTCAAAAAGAAGTTGCGATAAAGATTTTGAAAACCTTATCTTTAAAAATTAAGAAAGGAGAAATTAAAATATTTCTAGTGGCCGGAGTAAGAAAAGAAGTTAAAAAATATTTTTTAGAGAATATCGAAAGATTAGGACTTCAAAACAATTTAAATAAAAATCTGGAGATAATTTATGAAAAAAATATAAAAGATTATTTTAAAAAGTTTAATCAGGTTTTAAGAAAAACAGATATTCTTTGGACAAAACCAAGTGAACTTTCTTTTTATACAGCGTTAGGGCTACCAATCATTCTGGCTCCTACTGTTGGATCCCAAGAAGATTTCAACGAAGAATGGCTTCTAAGGCTAGGTTCTGCTATGAACCAAAAGGATTTAAATTATATCGACCAATGGCTTCTTGATTTTATGGATTCTGGTTGGTTTGCGGAAGCAAGTATGCAGGGGTTTATTGAAGCGAAGAGAATGGGAACATATGAGATAGAAAAAATAATTTCTAAAAAGAATTAATATTATTTTATGTCTTGGCTATTTATTATAATCGCTGCTTATCTTATTTTTGCTATTAACTCTTTGGTTGATAACTATCTTTTACTTGGACCACCCAACCCCAAGAGCTATGCTTTCTATGTTGGGACCCTCGGGATAATAGCTTTAATCTTAATTCCTTTTGTTGGTTTTTCAATCCCTTCAGTCCCTCAAATTATAGTTAGTTTATTGGCGGGAATTATTTCTGTGTTGGCTCTCTATTTTTTTTATGTTGGTCTAGAATATTTTGAGCCGTCAAGAATTGTAACAGCCATTGGAGGTTTATTGCCCCTATTTACTTTTATATTACTTTCTATATATTCCGGAAAATTAATATTTTCAGGAAGCAAAGAAATCTGGGCTTTCCTTTTTTTAATTCTGGGTAGTTTTTTAATAACATTTGAAAAGAAAAAAAGAATTTCTCTTAGTAGTTTTAAAATTTCATTAATTGCCGCCTTTTTATTCTCTTTGGGTTTTGTCCTAATGAAAAATGTATATTTAAACCAACCATTTTGGTCTGGCTTTATGTGGATGAGAATTGGTGGATTCTTAGCTGGTATTTCTTTTCTTTTTACAAAACAAGTAAGAAACGAAATTTTTCAGAAGAAATCAACTTTTACCAGAAAAACAGGGAGTATTTTTCTGGTAAATCAAGGTGCCGGAGCAGGAGCATTTATATTACAAAACATGGCAATTGCCTTAGCCAGTATAAATTATCTTCCATTTATTAACGCACTTCAAGGAGTTCAATATGTTTTTTTATTTCTTTTGGTATTTTTTCTAACTAAAAGATTTCCTAAAATTTCGGAGGAGAGGTTCACTAAAGAAATACTTATTCAAAAAGTCATAAGTATTGGTTTAATTTGCTTAGGCCTTATTATTTTTTATTTTTAAAAATTAATAATGATATTAAAGTTTCCAAAAAATTTCCTATGGGGCACAGCTACTTCTGCTTATCAAGTTGAAGGTGGAATTAAAAATTGTGATTGGGCAGAATGGAAAGATGCTGGCTTAGCTTGTGATCATTATAATAGATATGAGGAAGATTTTGATTTGGCTAAAAATATCTTACACAATAATGCCCATCGCTTTTCAATTGAATGGTCACGAATTGAACCAGAAAAAGGTAAATGGAATTTTAAAGAGATTGAGCACTATAAAAAGGTACTTTTATCTCTAAAAAAACATAACCTTAAACCGTTTGTTACATTACACCATTTTACAAACCCTTTATGGTTAGTTAAAGAAGGTGGATGGGAAAACAAAAAAGTTATTGACTATTTTGCTCGCTATTCAGAGTTCGTTGTCCAAAATTTAGGAGAATACGTTGATTTTTGGATTACGATTAATGAGCCATTAGTTTATATATTGGAAGGATATGTGGTGTGTAACTGGCCACCAGCTAAAAAGAGTCTTTTAAAAAGATTCAATGTACTTTTTAATATGATCAAAGCACATAAAGCAGCTCATACAATTATTCAAAGAATCGATCCTAGCGCAAAGATTAGTATTGCTACAAATAATATGTTTTTTGAACCATATGAAAAAAAATCCTTTTTAGATAAATTTTCTTCTTCTATGAGTAGTTATTTTTGGAATAGATATTTTTTAAATAAAGTAAAAAAATATTCTGATTTTATCGGTTTAAATTATTATTTTCACAATAGAATCCAATTTCCATTAAAAACAAAAAGTTATAATAGCACAACCTCATCTGATTTGGGATGGGAAATTTATCCTAAGGGCATTTATTATGTTTTGAAAGAACTACAAAGATACAAAAAACCGATTTATATTATGGAAAATGGCATAGCTGATGCAAAAGATAAATACTGTTCAAAATTTATTGTTGACCACTTGAAATGGGTTCACCAAGCCATCCAAGAAGGAGTGGACATCCGAGGATACTTTCATTGGTCTTTAATTGATAATTTTGAATGGGCTGAAGGATTTAAACCACGTTTTGGCGTAATAGAAATTGATCATAATAACAATCTTCAGCGAAAACCACGGGCCAGCGCAAAAGTATATGGGCAAATTTGTAAAAATAATGCTATTATATAAACAGAGTTTATTTTTTAAAATCTTAATCTCTTATTAATTTTGAGATTAGATTATTTTTTTGTTACTATTTTAATTAAATTTAATAATTTTTATGAGTCTACGCTTTAAAAAAATCTTAAAGAAAGTTTTATTTATTATCTTGTTCCTTCTATTATTATTAGGATGTTTTTTGTTTATAGGAAAGCCAAAACCAGCTGAAAACATTACCTGGGGAGTTAGTTTTTCTCAAAAATACTCAGAAGAACTAGGGCTTGATTGGAAGGAAAATTATTTGGCAGTTCTTGATGATTTAAAAATTAAAAATATAAGACTAATAGCCTATTGGGACTTAATCGAAAAAGAAGAAGGCACTTATGATTTTCAAGATTTAGACTGGCAAATAGATCAAGCTAAAAAAAGAGATATTAAAATAATCTTAGCAATAGGTAAAAAAGTTCCTCGTTGGCCAGAGTATCATAAACCTTGTTGGATTGAAAACCAACCCCAAGAAGAGCAAGATAAGAAATTATTAATATATATCGAAAAAATTGTAAATAGATATAAAGATAATGAGAATATTTTGACCTGGCAAGTAGAAAATGAACCATTTTTCCCTTTTGGAGAGTCCCGTTTTACAGATAAAAAAATCTTAAAACAAGAAATTGAACTTGTTAAATCATTAGACAGCAAAAGACCAATAATAATAACTGGAAGCGGAGAACTTCCTTTTTGGTTTAGACCAGCAAAATATGGAGATATCGTTGGACATAGTTTATATGAAAAAGTTTGGTTTCATGAACTGAGTATATATCTTACCTATCCAATGCCCCCTGTTTTTTATAGTAGAAAAGCATGGTTGGTTGATAAATTATTTCATAAAAAGGTGATTTGTATCGAACTCCAAGCAGAACCATGGGGGCCAGGATTAACATATACTCTCTCCTTAGATGAACAAAATAAAACAATGAATATTGAACGATTTAGAGATATTATAGAATTCTCTAGAAACACTGGAGGAGATACTTTCTATCTCTGGGGGACTGAATGGTGGTACTGGATGAAACAAGAACATAATGACTCCCAGATATGGGACGAAGCAAAAAAACTATTTGCATCTGAATAAATTAAATAGCCGGGAGAATATAATTTTATAATATATTCTTGCCCGGCTATTTTTTATTTCTCATCTATTATGTTTATGTTTATCCTTTTGAAATTCTTTTATTCTTTGTTCTATCTTTTCCTTTATAACTTTTGTTACACAAAAAGTAGCAATCCTTTTTTTTCCATAAAATAAAAAAATAAAATCTTCACTCTCTTCCGTTGAAAATCCTTTCGGCAATGATTTGTCAATATCATTAGAAGGTTTTTCCGATTTTGAATTATTTTTCTTTTCAAAAAAATTATTAATCCTTTTTCTTTTTTTCCTTTCTTCTAGTTTAAACATTTTTTACTCCTTTCCGTATATTTTTTAAAAATTCTGTTACCAGCATACCACTTTTACTAAAAAAGTCAAGAGTTGAAATAAAATGAAAAGATATTAAACTTAACTAATGGAATCAGAAATAAAAACCATAAATTTAGAGGATAAAAACTATCCTCTTTTATTAAAAAAAATATTTAATCCTCCCCAGGTCCTTTACTTAAGAGGAGAGATATTGGAAAACGAAAAATGTTTTGCTATTGTGGGAACACGTAGGTGTTCTGAATATGGAAAGAGTGTTGCTTTTTTAATCGCTCGAGATCTATCAAAAGCTGGTTTGACAATTGTAAGTGGAATGGCCATAGGAATTGACACTTACGCCCATAAGGGTACTATTGATGTGGACGGTAGAACAATTGCTGTTTTGGGGACAGGAATTGATAAACAAAGTATTTATCCTCCAGAAAATTTAGAATTATCCAAAAAGATTTTAGAGAAAAAGGGTTGTTTGATTTCTGAATATCCTCCTAAAACACGAGGAAATAAATTCACCTTCCCGGAAAGAAATAGAATAATTTCGGGGTTAAGTTTAGGAGTGCTAGTTATAGAAGCTAATTTTGGCTCGGGGGCATTGATAACTGCTAAATATGCCCGAGAACAAAAAAGAAAGATTTTTGCCATACCTGGTTCAATTAATTCCGTAAATTCTCGTGGTTGTCATGATTTAATTAAAAAAGGCGCTAAACTAGTAGAAAGTGCCAATGATATTTTGAAAGAATTAAGTTTACCTAATAAAATATATTAAAAACCATGAATTTAGTTATCGTAGAAAGTCCTACAAAATGTAAAACAATTAGTAAGTTTTTAGGATCAAAATATAAAGTTCTGTCTTCTTATGGACATATACGCGATTTACCAAAAAGTAAATTAGGGATAGATATAGAAAATAATTTTGAACCTCAATACGTTGTCCCGACTAAAGCCAGAAAACGAGTTAAAGAATTAAAAGATTCTTTGCCTAAAGTGGAAAATGTAATACTGGCTACCGATGAAGATAGAGAAGGTGAAGCGATAGCCTGGCATCTTGTTTCGGCTTTAAAGTTAGAAGGAAAAAAAGATTACCAGAGAATTGTTTTTCATGAAATTACAAAGTCCGCAATAGAAAAAGCATTAAAAAATCCACGAGAGATTGATATAAATTTAGTAAATGCTCAACAAACCAGAAGGATATTAGATAGATTAGTTGGATACAAATTATCCCCTCTTCTCTGGAAAAAAATAATGAGAGGGCTGTCAGCCGGCAGGGTCCAATCAGTAGTTCTAAAACTTATTGTGGAAAGAGAAAAAGAAATTAAAGATTTTGTTCCTCAAGAATATTGGACAGTTGTTGTTAATCTTGAAAAATTAGAAAAAAACATTTTACCATTTGAGGCAAACTTAATAAAAAAAGACAATAATGTTATTATTAAGTTGGGCATCAGAGATAAAAAAGAAGCTGAGGAAATCATTAAAAATCTTGAAAATGCTGAGTATAAAATAATAGACATTATAAAAAAAGAGGTTAAAAAGAATCCTTTACCTCCTTTTAAAACTAGTACATTACAACAACAATCTTGGAGTAAATTCCATTTTTCAGCCAAAAAAACAATGTTCCTAGCCCAAGGTCTTTATGAAAAAGGTTGTATTTCTTATCACCGAACAGATTCTTTAAATCTTTCTGAAGAATCTTTGAATAAAGCTCAAAACTTTATCGTTAAAAATTACGGAAAAAATTATTGGGCTGGCTCTTTCAGAAGATTTAAAACAAAATCAAAAACAGCTCAAGAGGCGCATGAAGCCATAAGACCAACAAACCCAGAAGAAACTCTAGATAAATTAAAATCAAGATTAAAATTAGAAAAACAACAATACCAATTATATAATTTAATCTGGCAAAGATTTATTGCTTCCCAAATGCAACAAGCCTGTTTTGATTCTACTCAAGTTGATATTTCTGCTAAAAATTATGTCTTTAGAAGTAATGGCCAAACATTAAAATTCGATGGATTCCTTAAGGTATATCAAATAAAGACAGAAGAAAATGAATTACCTTTACTTGTAAAAAGTGAAATTTTGAAGCTTAAAGAGCTCATCCCCGCCCAACATTTTACTCAACCTCCATCAAGATATAATGAAGCCAGTTTAATTAAGGTTTTAGAAAAACAGGGTATTGGCCGGCCTTCAACCTATGCTCCAACATTAGACGTTATTCAGAGAAGAAATTATGTGAACAAAGACGAGAAAAAAAGATTCCAGCCAACAGAAATTGGAATCTTAGTAAATAATCTTTTATCTAAACATTTCTCCGAAATAGTTGATATAAAATTTACATCCCAAATGGAAGAAAGCTTAGATAAGATTGCTAAAGGAGAAGAAAATTGGTTAAAAGTTTTAGATAATTTTTATAAACCTTTTGAGAAAAATTTAAAGGAAAAAGAAAAAGAAATCGTTAAAAAAGATACGACTGAAGAAACAAATGAAATATGTCCTGAATGCGGAAGCCCTCTTTTAATAAGGTGGAGTAGATATGGAAAATTTTATGGTTGTAGCAATTTCCCAAAATGTAAATATAAAAGGCCCCTAGCACGTCCAACCCTAGGAATTAAATGCCCAAAATGCCAAGAAGGAGAAATTGTAGAAAAAAGAACAAAAAGAGGTAAAACATTTTACGCCTGTAATAGATGGCCAAAATGTGATTTTGCCTTATGGGATAAACCAAATGGCGAGATATGTCCCAAATGTGGTTCGCTTATGGTTGTTGATAAAAAAGGGCAGATAAAATGTTCTAATAAGGAATGTAAATAATATAATTATGCCCCTTATTGAAAAAATTAAGCAAGGAATGAATAACGACAAGATGATTGATAAAGCTATAGAGATTCTTAAAAAAAACTTTAAAGAAGATGATTTTGCTTTCCAGCACTCTTTAAGGGTAGGTTTAATTTTGAAAAAGATGGGTAGCAAAGATACTACAATAATTTCGGGAATTTTACATGAAATTAGTGAAGAAAGTAGAAAGAAAATAAAGAAAGAATTTGAAAAAGATATCCCATTTTTAATTAAAAAAGTAAAACAATTAAGCTCTTTACGATACCCTAAAAAAAGGATTAAAATTGTTCCTATACATAAAAGGCAAAAGCAAAAAATACTTTTAAACTCCCAATCTGAAAACTTAAGAAAGATGTTCTTTGTAATTACTAAAGATATACGAGCTATTTTTATAAAATTAGCAGATCGACTTGATATTATGAGAAATCTAAAAGAATTTTCAGAAGAGAATCAAAAGAGAATGGCTTTAGAAAGTATTGAAATATTTGCTCCCTTAGCTTATGGAATCGGCATGGGAGAAATAAAGGGAGAACTTGAAGATTTAGCTTTTCCATGTCTTTATTCAAAAGAATTTCATTGGGTTGTAGAAAAAGTTAGAGAAAGATATACCAAAAAAGAAAAATATCTTAAACGAGTTAAGTCTCTTCTGATAAAAATTTTAAATAATGAAAAAATAGAATTTATCGATATTCACAAAAGAGTGAAATATTATTTCAGCTTATACGAAAAACTTTTGAGGCATAATATGGATTTTTCTGAAATTTATGATTTATTTGCTATCAGAATAATCGTCCCCAATATTGAAGATTGTTATAAAGCCTTGGGAGCAATTCATAAAACATGGAATCCCTTGCCTGGAAGGATTAAAGATTATATAGCCTTACCTAAAAAAAATGGCTACAAGGCATTACATACTACTGTATTTTGTTTAGATAATAAAATAACGGAATTCCAGATTAAAACTCAACAAATGCACAATGAATCTGAGTATGGTATTGCTGCTCATTTAGCTTATAAAGAAAAAATTTCTCCAAAAATTTATAAAAATAGATTTTCTTGGACTAATGAATTAAGGTTATTAACTGAAAAAATTAAAAATTCGGAAAACCTTTCAGAATATTTAGATTTTACTCTTTTTAAACACAAAATTTTTGTTTTTACTCCTAAAGGAGAAGTTATTAGTCTCCCCAAGGGTTCTTGCGCTATTGATTTTGCTTTTGCTATTCACACCGAAGTTGGTACTCATTGTAAAGAAGTAAAAATAAACAATAAAATGAGTAAATTATCTCGTCCTTTAAAAAATGGAGATTTCGTAGAAATTATAACAAGTAAAAATGAAAGTGTTTCTGCGGATTGGCTTAAATTTGTCAAAACCAAATCTGCTGAGGAAAAAATAAAAAAGATAAAAAATATTTTCTTAAAACACGAGTCACCTTTTAAAAGAAGGTTGTCTATTTTAAAAAAATTAATTCCCTTTAAGAAAAAATTTAGAAAATCAGAGGCTCAAAAAATTTATCTAGGCAAAGAAACTGGATTTTCAATAAGCTTGGCTAAATGTTGTTCCCCTAAACCCGGAGATGAAATTAAGGGCTTTATATCAAAAGAGAAAGGAGTTTCTATACACAAAATTAATTGCTCAGATCTTAAAAAACTCCAGAAAAAATGGCCTCAAAAAGTAATTGATGCTAGTTGGGAAAATCCTACTAAAGATTGAAACAATATAAATTTGGTGGTAAGGTAAAAAATCGGAGTTGCCGGGGTGATGAAATTGGTAAACATGATGGATTCAAAATCCATTGCTCGCAAGAGCTTGAGGGTTCGACTCCCTCCTCCGGCACAAATTAATCTCTGGGAAAGAATTTTCCAAAGATTTTCTTGATAATTAGAGCCGATAAAATACCAACTAATGCCCCCGCCAAAATATCAGTAGGCCAATGAATCCCGCAAAAAACTCGGCTTATAGAAATAAAAAAACTGGCAATCAAAAATAATATGCCTATTTTTTTGTTATAAAAATAAATTAAAGTCGATAGAGCAAAAAAGAATGTCGCATGACCAGAAGGAAAAGATGCTGAGGGAGAATGATTTATCAAAAGATTTACCTGATTTCCAATAAAAGGTCTAGGTCTATGCCAGATAAAACGAATAATCTCTACAACAAATCTGCTAAAAATACCAGAAATAAAAGCTAAGGTTACTGTCTTATAATCTTTTTTAAAATTATTAATTAAAAGAATTAATAAAGTCCCTATTAAAATATAACCTAAAAAACTTGCGCAAAAAATAGCCGCTTCATCCAGATAAAGATTTTTTAATGCTAGATTATTTATTTGTTGAAAAATTAGATAATCCATTCTTTAAAAATTTAGAAACTTTAATAATATCACTAGGGTTCCCAAAATCAAGCCAATAATCTTGAATCTTTTTAATTTTCACTTTTTTATCTTTAGCTAAGAGCGTGATTGCATCAGTCAGTTCATATTCCCCCCGAGGAGAAAGATGAACCATAGAAATCTTATTAAATACTTCCGGAGTAAATTTATAAAGACCCGTATTAACTAAATTGCCAACATATCTTTTAGGTTTTTCAATAATCTCCTTAAGGAAACCATCATCTGAAACAAGCACTCCGTATTTTTCTGGATGCTCATGATAAAATCCAGCTACATAATTATATTTATCATCAACTCCAAAAGATTTAAGATCTTTTACTGAATAAAGATTATCACCACAAACCATTAAAAAATTTTCTTTGATCATATCTTTCACACATTTTAAAGGACAAAGTGTTCCGTATTCCTTTAAAAAATCTTTGCTAAGGCCTTTTTTTCTTAATTTTTCTTCTCCTAAGATATCAAACTGATTAACTGTTTTTATTTTACAATCTTTAGAATCGTATTTTTTCAAAAACTCTTTAATTCTTTCTCCCTTATACCCAATTACCAAAATTATCTCTTTGTACCCTGCTTTTAAAAGGTTATCTAAGAGATAAGATAAAAAAGGTTTTTTTTGAACCTTTATAAGATGTTTTGATTTATTCTTAGTTAGATGAAGCATGCGAGTACCTTTGCCCGCAGCTGCTATGACTACTTTTTTAATCATGATCTGCTAAATCAAAAGCTTTTTTGTTTAGTAAAAAATATTTTTCAGGAACTGTTTTTTTAATGGATTCTAAAATAAATTTTGTTTTTAAAGGAAAGAATTTTTTAGAAGCAGCATATCCTAAAATATAAACTCCAGCTAATACTGATTTGCCTAATTTTTCTTTGACGATTTTAGAAGCCGGGATAGATAGAGCCTTTTCGGAAAACCTTTTAATTTCTTTTAGAATATCTTTTGTCTGGGGTATTATTTTTGAACCTAAAATTGGTTTAATAAAATCGTTTATCAAAAATATTGTTCCTGATTTTTTAGAGCCATAAATATAAGATCTTAAAGACTCTTGAGCTTCAATACAAATTATCAAATCTGCTTTACCTTTTTCTATTAATGGAGAATGAATTTGTTCTGAACCTGTCAGGGCCCCAAATCTAATATGTGTTTCTACTGACCCTCCTTTTTGAGATAGCCCGTGAAGCTCAGAAGTTTTAACATCATATCCATTAAGGATCGCTGCTTTAGCTAAAATTCTAGTCAAGGTTATTACGCCTTGCCCCCCGACTCCAGATATAATTACGTTAAATTCTTTCATATATATATGCATGGTCTGCGGGCAATAATTACCGAGACCTCATTAATTTTATTGTTTAAAGAATCTTTTACGGCTTTTATAAACTCTTTTTGTTTTATTGGGTCAATAATTTTTAAATTTTTGACTCCGCAAGCTCTAATAATATTTTCTATTTTCGCTCCTTCTACGCTATCTCCCATTGAGGTTTTATTGGTTCCTGGATTAGGTTGATGGCCAGTCATTGCTGTGGTCTGATTATCCATAACAATAATTAAAGGATTTGATTTATTATGGACAGCATTTAAGAGTGCTGGTATTCCACTGTGAAAGAATGAAGAATCACCAACAAAACTAATTAATTTTTGTTTACTGGATGATTTTTTAATTCCATGGGCAACACCGACAGAAGATCCCATACAGAATAAATAATCTTGGAAATGAAAAGGTGGATAAAAGGCCAACATATAACAACCAATCTCTCCCCCAAAAATTACTTTTTTAGGATCAACTGCTTTTTTTAGAGCGTTGAATACCAACCAGTACGGACAACCAGGACAAAACTGGGGAGATCTTTTAGGAATTTTCAGTTTAGGATTCTTAATTTTTAAGAGAGTTTCTGTTTTATATTTTTTATTAGCAAGTTTTGCTACAGCTTTGATTACTTGCTCGGGTCGAAGTTCACCAATTTTAGATAATAAATTCTTTCCTAAAATCTGAAGTTTTGGATTAGCATCCTTAGCCAGTATTGCAATCTCCCTTTCTAAGTATGGTTCTAGTTCTTCGACTACTAAGACTTTTTTAAATGATTTAATAAATTTTTTAATTTTTTGTTCGGGTAATGGATAAAAGAATCCAATTTTTAAAATTGGAATATCTAAATTGAGTTCTTTTAAGGCCTCCTTTACATATAAATAAGAAACACTAGAGGTAATAATCCCCAGCTTTGATTTATTAGAGTTTTTATAAATTTTATTAATGGAAGATTTCTCCGAAACTTCTTTTTTTATTTTCTCAATCTTTTCCAGAAGTTCTTTTTTCATTTCTAAAACTCTAGGGGGCATTGTTGAAAATTGATGAGGATCTTTAATAAACTTTCCTTTTCTTTTGCCTTTAATAATCCTACCTAATTTAACAATCCCTCCCTGCAAAGCAACCCTTGTGGTTTCTCTAATCATTATTGGTATTTGAAATTTTTCAGATAAATCAAAAGCAAGTTTTGTAAAATCCTTACATTCTTGAGGAGTAGATGGTTCTAATATAGGGATATGAGCTAAATAAGCAAAGGCTCTTGTGTCTTCTTCTGATTGAGCCGAACTCCAACAACTTGGGTCATCAGCCACCAAAATAACCATTCCTCCTTTAATGCCTGAATAAACCAAAGGCATAAAAAAATCAGAAGCAACATTTAGACCAAAATGCTTCATTGATACTAAGGTCCTTAAGCCAGAAAAAGCAGCTCCGGCGCCTGCTTCTAAAGCAACTTTTTCATTTGTTGAAAATTCAAAATAAACTCCGACTTTCTTAGCAATTCTCCAAAAAGTATTTCCTACTTCCGAAGAAGGAGTGCCTGGGTAAGCAGA
>Ga0207997_1000190_pt1 | contig 30018 bp, 53 predicted proteins | sample AntAceMetag02UKN_FD_184777 | JGI IMG/M metagenome (GOLD analysis project Ga0207997, IMG submission 184777) | Saline lake microbial communities from Ace Lake, Antarctica - Antarctic Ace Lake Metagenome 02UKN (SPAdes) (version 2) | ecosystem: Environmental > Aquatic > Non-marine Saline and... | reverse complement strand
CCATAAAAAGTTTCGAATATTCCTTTTCATTTTCCTTTCAAATGTTAATCCCATAATTATTGTGACCATACCAATTACAGATAATAAAGCAAATCCTATGGAAAACCCAGCTGCAAGTAAATGTGGAGGAACTAATATATTAATTGACATAGTTTATTTAAATAAATAGTCTTTAAATAGTTTTCTTTTAATTTTAAAGTAATAACATTATTTCTTTAATCTTTCTCTCCTCTTAATTTCTTTTTCAAAGATTCCAGTTTCAGCTTCTATCTTAGATCTTTAATTCCATAGTTTATTTAAATTAATAATAAGAATAAACAACAATATTGGAGTATAAAATAAACACAATAATAAATAATTTATGTATCCTGTAATTATAGAAGTAATAATCATACCCATTGAGGCAATATAAAAAATAATTGATAGGAATATAGTAACAAATAATGTTGGTGCTATCTCTTTAAGATTATTCATTTTTAATTTCATAGTTTATTTAAATAAATACTATTTAAATAGTTTTCTTTTAACTTTATAGTAATAACATTATTTCTTTAATCTTTCTCTCCTCTTAATTTCTTTTTCAAAGATTCCAGTTTCAGCTTCTATCTTAACCATCTCTAAAAGAAGTTCCATAAAATTAACCCAAGTCAAATCAGATCCCTGTCTATATTTATCTAGTTCTTCTTTTGTTGGTATGAGAACTGTAATATTATCTCTGTTTTTATATGGCATTTGATTATATCTTTTGTTGAGGTGTATATTTTGTTACTACTCACCAATAGGGGCTTGCCCAACCGAGAAATAAGTTAGTAATTAATAATCAATTCCCAACACCCCTATTTACCCCATTTCCTTAGGAAATTTGGCGTATAGAGGTTACTCACCCTCCTTTTTATCCATTTCTCGTCTATAGATACCAACAGTCCCTTTAGTTAGGTTGATAATCTTACCTATCTGTTGGTTTGAAATCTTAGAATTACTTTCTACTAAGTTTTTGATTACATTCTTTAACAGTATCTTCTTTTGAGTAGTTAATTTTTGTAGTCTTAGCTCATCTTCATTAGGAGAGACAATACAATTCTTTTTAATATCATATTTTTCTTTGTCAATAACTTTATGTAATTGTTTGATATATCTAAATACAAATAATGGCTTAACGCAAGAATAATTATAAAAATTTCTTTTTCCCAACATATATAATACTCTTTTTTTCTTTTCACCATAAAAAGCAGCGAAACCTCTTGCTCTATTCTTCCCGAGATAAACGTGGATCAAACATTTACTTCTCCAGATTGCAAAGTATCTCATAATATCCATAAAAGAAGGAGCGACTATAAAAATAAACAAATTCTTAGCTCTTATTTCTGTAAACTTTCTTTGAAGGACACGATTAATCTTAGAGAGTGTTCCCGAAGATGACATCCCACTAAACGCTTCATCCAATCCAACAGCTTCATACTTTTCAGCTTTAGAAATTGCCTTCTCAAAATCTTCAGGAGTTAAACAAATTCTATCTATTAATGTGTGTCTTGTTTCTGGTTTATTAACATAGTAAGCAAGTTGAATCATTAAATCTGACTTACCTGCACCTTCTGCACCATCAATAAACCATACTTGGTCAAAATCATTTTTTAATTGGTCAACACCAAGATCTAAATTAGATTTAATATAACCATCAAAATATAATTCTTTTTGAACCCATTTATTTTTATCTTTATTACTCTTTTGTTTTAATAATACTTTTACCATTCTTAACCATTCATTAATGCAAATCTTGGATCATCTAAATCAGTCATTCCTAAACCATATTTATATTTTAACCGATTCAAAATTTTCTTTAAATCAATAAGCATCTTTCTTGACAAATCTCTTATCTCAGGGAAACGATAATATTTATTGTTATTTTGTTTATGAACATAAATACTATTTGCTAAAGTTAATTTTTCAGATAATTCTTCCTCAAACTTTTCTAAATTATCTCGTTCAGTATCATTCATTTTAAATTCAATTTCCGTATGGATTAAAATTAAAAGTTTAGTAGCATAACTTAAATCATCTTCTAAGATTGCTGAAATCAAACTGTATTCTAATTTAGAAATTCTTTGGATAATATCTAAAGAAGAATTGAAAGCAGTTTTTACTTCACTACCATCATTAGTAAAATTTTCTTCACTCATAAAATAAATAGATTAACTTTATTTAAATAAGTTTGTCTTTTATATTAATGTTGTTACTTAATAATTAAGTAGGTAAAGCGAAAGGTTTAAATACTTATTATTATTAAGAACAATACAATAAAAGGAGGATTAAATTAAGATGGAAAAAATAAAAGTTAATGAAGAGAACTATAAACTCTTAGCCGATTTTGTTTCAATACAAATCAAAAAAGAGATGGGTGTTAAACAAAACTTTGCACAAAATATAATTAATGATCTTTATTAGTAAAGGTGATTAATCAAAACATAAATATAACAGGAGGAAAAAATGGATGAAGAAACTGAACAAAATCAAGAAGCAGAAAACAATGAGTTAGATGAAGTAGTAAGCTCAACTAATTTGTTTTCTTTAAATCAAAAGGATATTTTTAATTTTGATTTAATTTAAAAATATAAACTTAAACTTATTTTTTATTATTTTTTATTATTAATTCTTCAACTTCTAACTCAAAAGGAATATCAACTTCTAATGATCTCAAAGAATCTAAATATAATTTGTGTGTTCTTAAAACATCAATATCTTCTATTGTTTCTGAAAGTCTTAACTTAGCAAAACAACGAGAGAGAATTGGATACGCTTCTTGTATTCTTAGTGTTGAATTTTTTACATAACATCTTACCTTAAATGTTAAATCTATCATCAACTCTTCTGCTGACTTTGTAAAAGATGAATCAATATTATTCTTCGCATAAAAAATATATTTTTTAATCAATTCAATATCATTTAAATCTTCATCATTTTTTAAGTAACTTAATTTAGTTCTAAAGATTTCTTTATCTTTTGATTGGTTATCTCTTATCCCAATTATTAAATCACATCTAGATAAGAACGCACTATTTGAATCAGGATTCCCAAAGTCATCTTTAGGATTTCTTATTTGTTTGTGAATTGGATTTTTATTAAAATTATCTTGTGGAGGATTACCAAAAAAACTCATACAAACATTTACATTTTCTTCAATGTTAAAACCAACTTTATTATATTTTAATCTTTGACTTGCAAGTGCATCGTGCAAACTTCCCCTAGCATCCTTATCAAATTTTTGTATCTCATCAATTATAACAATAGAGTTATCAGCTTCTGCTAAAATCCCACCACTAATAAATCTTTTATTTTCAAATACATCCATCCCTAAAAGTAAACCAGCTGAAGATGATGATGAACCATTGACATCTTTTATTTTGTTATCAATCCTTTTAGCAAAAGTTACTTTCCTGCTTTTATCTGTTGCAGGATCCCCATAACAAAATAAATGAGGCTTCCTTCTTTCAATCATTCCATTAACTCCAAAGATATTTTCAGGAGAAACCATTTGCAAAATCCAACCCTTACTTAAAACTTCTTGACCAATACAAACATTAATACTTGATGGAAATATTTTTTTAAGTAAATTATCCAATCCATTTTCAGTAATATCATTTGATATTGTTTTAAAGTTTAATTTATCTTCATCAGAAACTTCTAATGATTCTTCATTTATTAATTTTATATTTTCAGCAAAAATATATCCAGTAAACTTATTTGTTTTTTTATTTTTAATGTATTTCTGTTTTGATTTATAAACTCCTATTATCTCGATAGCTTTTCCATTACTTAATTTCTTATTCAAGTAATCAATTAAATCATTTCCTTGTAATTGTAAATGAATCCTAATCTTTGTTTTAGTTATGTCTTTACTTCTTACAATTATTTCTAAAAAATCAGAATATTTACTCTCCAACAATTTAAAGTTATTACTATTTCCACAAGAGCATCTTCTCGGTTCTTTAAACATTTCTCCATCATGTTTTATTTTAATAATTGATCCACAACTTCTACATTCAAAATTAGACTCTGTAAAAATACCTTCCTTAGTATCACTTCGATATTCTATAACTCCAGTAGTCTTTATTAATTTGTTTAAGTTTGATGATGAAGATAAGTCCAACAAACTAACATAATCAGATTCAGGTAAGTTAATTGGTCTTATACTTATTATCTTATCAAAATTGTTTTTAACATACTCAACAAATTTTTCTTTAAGTAACTCATACTTTTCTAAAAAAGAATCACATAAAAAAGGATTTACTTCTGATAGTTCTTTAAAATCTAAAGTGATGTATTGTTCGTCTCTTAATATTTGATCTTTCAAATTCAACCCATTAATTATTTCATTAAACCCATTTTCAAAATCATAATCTGGAAGCTCATATTTCTTAGCTTCTTTTAATAATAATTTTTCTCTTTCAAGTTCATTAAACTTTTTAATTTCAGTTTCAATATATAAATTACCTTTAAAAGATAATTTCCAAAACTTCTTGTTTAATTCCTTATGATCCAATTCAAAGAGTTCAGAATTTCTTTGCACAACTTTTCTAGTTGTATCTAAAATAAAATTTAAGGCTGCATCAATTTCAGCAGTAGATTTAACTTTATTGTATAAATAAGCTAGCACTTGTTCTTTCTTACCACCTTTACATAAATAATCCTGAAAAGGGGGTGGTGTAAACAGTGTCCCAGTGTCCTTTATGTCTTTATTGTCTTTATTGTCACAGCTAGTTCCTAATAGGTCATTTGGGTCATTTAGGTCATTAGTGGCACTGGGACACCTATTACCCACCCCCCTTTCTGGGCTTTTTTTTATATCTTTACTCTGAGACATCAAATTTTCCTCCATCTATTTTTTCAATTTGAATCACCAATTTTTTATTAAAAGTATATTCTTTACCAAACTTATCTAAGATAGTAAAAAAATATTCATCCTCAGAAATAACTTTACAACTGTAGGTTAAAGTTACATTATTAATATTAATAATTATTTTATAGTGTTGTCCGATGTTAAAGCTCATTTTATATTTAATTTTATTTAAATATTCAACCTCTTTTTAAAATTGAATACTAAAATTAAATAGGTGTTATTTAAATAGTTTTCTTTTAACTTTATAGTAAGTAAAATAAATTTATTACTTTATAATTAAAAGAAAAGTATTTAAATAGTATTTATTTAAATAATTTATGAATATAGGTCAAACATTAATATCTATTTTAAACTTTAGTTTAATCTCTATAATTATTGTATCTTTTATTTCTGTTGCACTTACTCTTGTTTGGGTGATAATGTCAAGAAAGAGATTATTAGAAAAGGAGAAAAAGAATGGATAACAATAAAATAAATTTTAATCTAATCTATAATATTAGTTGGGTAATATTAATTAGTGTATGTTTATTAAACATACTTTTTAATTTACATTCAATTGAAATTGTAATTAAAATAATCTTTACTTTAGTTTGGGGTAGGATAATTTTATCTTCTCTAAAATTAAAGTGGGAGAAAAAGAATGGATAACAAACAAATGATAAAAATACAAATTAAATTTAAGAAGCTGTTCGAGTTAGAAGTAGTTGAGAAGTTAAAGGAAGTTAAAGAAATCAACTCTAAAAGAAATAAACTTTATTCTAAAATAGATCTTCTTTATTCTAAGAGGGATGAATTTATGAGAATTGAATTTAGATTAGAACTTAGTAAACTTTATTCTAAGAGAGATAAACTTATGATTAAGAGAAATAAACTTTTAAGTAATGTTATTAATTTTTTACATAATTTTGGAGAAGAAAATAATTGTGTAGTTGAATGGGATGATTTTAATTTTAAAATTAAAGAGATTAAATTAAGATTTGATAATAAAAATAAAAAAGGTTTTGTTTTTATTGGAATGGAGAAATTATAAAATGGAAAAGAATAAATTAAATATTAAAGTTCATTATTCAACACAAGATCCTTATGAGCTTACATCTTTTGAATCAGAATCAATAATTAAAATAAGAAATTTATTGAAGTATAAAAGAGAACCCTGTAATTTATTAACAACCTTAACAATTTTTGGTTTTAATAATTCAACAACAGAACATATACATCAATCTTCATTAATATCAGATACATTAAATTGGTTAAACTTTAAAAATGAATTATGTTAATTTATATTGTTTGTTTGGGGGTAATCTAATCCAGTAATGGTTAGGGCAAACAGCCAAGTTAACAGTTAGAGTTTATAGGAGTTCAAAACTTTCTTTTATCAACTCGCCATCGTTTACACTGTTAATTTCAACTCCTTGTTATTAACTCCCCCAAACAAACATCAAATAAAATGGAATCAAAACCTGAAAACGGATTTTACATAACTTTTTTTATATTATATTGGTTGGGAATATTATTATTTACTATCTTGAGATTAAAATTTTATCTTAATTCTATTTTGTTTTATGGACTATTTATTGGTTACTGTATTTTTTATATTCCTCTTGTATTAATGTTGAGAAAATTTTTGTATAATCAAACAGAAGCTACTTATTAAACAAAGCCATTAAAACCGAAAAGTATTTAAATAATATTTATTTAAATATCTAATAATAAAATGGTAAGAATAAGTATGACATTAACAATCGATTCAGATGTTAAACAAAAATTGAGTGATGAATTAAAAAATAGGGATATTAAAATTTCTCACTTTGTAGAAGCAAAAATAATTAAAGCTATGAAGGAAGAAGATTATGCCATTGTTTAAAAAGGCAAGTGCAAGTAAGTATAAAAAGATTGAGTTTAAAAAAGCAAAACCCGGTAAAAGAAAAAAAGTAAGTGAAGATGATGAAGTGCAGACAATTAAAAAAGGAGTAGATGACGAGGAGGAATTGGAAGATGGAGATAATGTTCCAAGTGTTGTTGTTATAGAAAAACCTAACACAAAAAAAAATATGACCCCAATAAAAAAAAGAGATATAACTGCTGATATCTTACAAAAATATAAAATAATGAATGAAGATAAAATTATGGTTAATAAAAATACTAATACTGAAATATCAGAACTTCAAGAAAAGATAAGACAACTAGAAGAAAAGTCTAAAGATTATAAAGAACAAATAGAAATGGAGAATGAATTAAATAATGAAAGTGATGTAGTGGATGAAGAAGAGGAAGAAGAGGAAGCTGTGGATGATGAGGAAGCTGTGGATGATAAAACTGAAATAGAAGAGGAACCAAAAGAAGAAATAATAAATTCTACTTCTCCAGAGGATATTCAAGAAAAAGGTTTTAGAAATAATCTTTTAGAAAATGAATCTAGAGAAGATAAAAATATAATAATAAAACCAAGAGCTGTTTCAACTGAAGAAATGTTTAACAATATTTCAGATAAATTAGATTATCTTTTTCAAGTTGTTTCAGAAATGAACAATAAAATATAATGGCAAGTGAATTATTTGGATCAATTTCATCTGGTATGGCTGACAAGTTATTTGGGAGTATTCTTTATTTTGGAATTGGTGCTATGATTGTGGTTATTTTGGTTGGTGTTCTTTTTTACTTTGGAGTGTATAGAAAAAGATTTGATATTCTTGTAAAAATAAATTCTGAAAGAGCGGCTGATAAAAATAAAATCATCTTCGATAAAGCAGCAATATTAAAAGATAGAAAAGGAAAGTTTAAATTTTTTAGAATACTTAATTTAAAAATTGATTTACCCATTCCTGAATTTAGTGTTATTCAATCCTCAAATAAAGGAGACTACTTAGAACTTTATAGAAGTTCTGAAGAGGGATTATATTTTTTAACACCCTCTGAAATTGATAAGAAAGTTTTAATTAAATCTAATGGTGATCTAGTTCCAGTTGCAAATCAATCTAATAGACAAATTGATACTGACTTACAATATTGGAATACTAAAAGGAAAGAACATAATACAAGTATGTTTGATGTAGATTCTTTACTAATGAAAATCTTACCTTACATCCCCCATATTATGGGTGGAGTTATTTTGATCTTTATATTATATATTTTGATGGATAGTTTACCGGGAATTTTATCTGAATTATCTAAATTAACAAAAGAACTACAATCACTTAAAGGTGCAAATAATATACTAGTTCAAAGTTTTATGGCGTTATTAAAATGAATGACATTTTATCCTCTGAAGATAGAACTATTATTTTTATTACTAAATACATTGCTGTTTGGGGTTGGCAATTAATAAGTATTAATTTTTTAGTAAGTATGTTAATTTTGTATAGCTTTGAAAAAACTAAGAACAACATTATTTTTATAGTGGTCTCCTTTATTTTATTTGCAACCTGTCAATTAATATCAAATAAAAAAAAGAAAGAATTATTAAATTAGAGTTTATTTAATTTTATTAAATGAGATATAAAAAAAATAAAAGAAGAATCAAATGTTCTAGATGTGGTTTTGATATGGTTGTTAGAAAAAAAGTTAATTATCCTTTTGGTAAAAATTCTAAAAAAAGAATAACTTATTTTTTGTTTTGTAAACATTGTAAATTAAAAATTAAAAATGGGAAGAAACTTAAAGATTAATGAAGATGAAATAAGATTTGAAAAGATAAGTAAATTATGTATTGGTAAAATTTTACATTTTGGGGATAAAAATGAATAAGTTGGGTAAGGGATTATTTCCTTATTTGTTTTGGATTATCGTCGGTTTAGCTATTGGAGTTTTTATTTCATTTTATTTTCTTAATGTAATTATTTGTAGATAGCGTTATTACTTTAAAATTAAAAGAAAACTATTTAAAGGTTATTTATTTAAATATGCTATGGAAAAAAAGTGTATTGAATTTTTTGAACAATTACAAACATTTTTAGAAGAGGATATGTGGCATTCAAAAAGTGAAGAATGGAAAAGTAAAAAAGATATGTTTGAATATATTAATACTCATTTCAATATTTGTAAACTTAGTATTAAAAAAATTGATGATGGAGATATTGTAAAAATAGTTTTGAAAGATCTTAAACAATTACAGGAATTTTTTGAAGAGGATATTTGGTATGCAAAAGATAATGAATGGAAAACTGAAAACGATATGGTTAAATATATTAGGATTCATTTCAACGCCTATAAAAAAGATATTAAAAAAATAAGGATTAAAAACAAATTAGAATTAACAAGAGAACAAATAAAACAAATTAGAATTACTGATTTAAAAGAAGTGTTTGAAGGTTTAAAAGAGATTGATGAATCTTACTCATTATATAAAGAATTAACTGTGATAGAAAATGCAATTAAATTTATGGAAGGAGAAACTTGCACTTGTAAAAAAGAATCAAAGGAGGTAAAAAACAAATGACACAAGGAATACCTAAACAAGATGGATCAGGAAGGGGAACAAGAAATAATCAAGGACGTGGTGGTTGCTCTACAACAAAAAGACAAGGTCAGGGTAGAGCTACTGGAAAAGGAACTGTTAGAAAAACAGGTGGGAGAAATAGAAATTAAATTCAAACCTAAATCAAAGGAGGATAATAAAAAATGAATACAGAACAAACCACAAATCCATTATATAAAGGAGCTTGGGATAATCTATCATCAGATAATGTTGAAATGTTACCTAAGATAACCTTTGAAATGAATAAACCAGTAATCGTTGAGTTTGGAGATGATTTTACTAGACCAGAAGAATTACCTAGTAGATCAAATAATGATGGAGTATATTATTTATTTCATTGTAAACATAATGACATAACTAAAATATTCTTTACTTCAGCTTGGACTTTGTTAAAAGGATTAAAAGCTTGTGAACCTTTAGCGAGAAAGCATATAAAAATAACTAAGAGATTAATCGATGGGAAACAACAGTATGAAGTAATAGATGAAAAAGTAGATCCATTATGTAGTTTACTATAATACTTGACAAATTCATAAACTGGGGGGTTGGTCTTGTCAAGATCCAGTCAAAATACACTAAACACTTTTTTGCCAACCCCTCAACTTTTTATTTTATAGAAAACTATTTAAATAGTATTTATTTAAATACTATATTAAAATGATTATCCCTGAAACATTTAAGATGGTATTGCACTTTTTAGTTTTCCTTTTTATCTCATTTATGATAGAATCTATTTTGAGCAATCCATTCACCAAAGCTTTTATATTTGCATTAGCTATTGCAGTTGTGTTAAATTATGATAATTAAAATGGTAAAAACTTTTTATTTAACAGATAGTAGATTCAAATTCATAGCTTTACTTTTAATGATTATTTGGATTGGAACAATGACTGTAGTTTATTTTAAAGCTGAAGCTTTATCTACTGATCCTTGTGGAGCTTGTGCTAAACTTATGGGTGAAGAAATTTTGTGTTCGGTTAATGGAGTTAATATAAATCAAAGAACTTATTATCCTAATGGAAGTATTTATAATTCAAGACAAGATTCAGTTTCTTTTTCAGAGATGGTTAAACTTATTGCCAATGTATCAAAAAATAAGATAAAGAATTAAAATGATGTTTAAACCATATTTTTGTGACGGATTGAATTTTAGTTTGTTTTGTTATGTTGCTTGGTATGGAGTAGTAATAATTGCTATACTTTTTCTTCTTTGGTTTTTTATATATCCTAAAAGGAGCACCCGTTAGAATAAAAGGATACTAGGATTCCCAGTATGATTTGGAAGAGTTTATAAATTATGGATTATTAGTTATAAAATCCTGAGTGATCTATGGATAAGGAACACCATTGCATCTAGAAGTGATGGTGGTGATGTTGGGGCTTGAACCCCAACCTCCTGATAAATACTATTCATATACTATTAAACAAAGCCACGCAAACCGAAAAGTATTTAAATAGTATTTATTTAAATAATCTATGAAAAACTTTATGATAATCCTTGCAAGAGTAAGTAGCCTTATAATTTTTATTGCTTCGTTATCTGTAATTTATGAAGAAATTTTTATTGATAAAATTGATTTTACAAGTAGTTGTATTTCTGTGGGTTATATTATTTTATTCTACATACCTTATCTTTATTTATCTTGGTCAAATAAGTTAGTTAAAAAATTAAAGAAACAGATTAATAATATTTAATTTGTAATATTCCTCTTAAACATAGCCTACTTATTAAACAAAGCCTTAAAAAAGCAAACTTATATAAACTATGTTTCATTTATGTTACAATTAAATTATAATAAAAAAGAATGGGGATAAGAAGTTGGGTAAGAAGTAAATTTAAAAAGAAGGTAAAGCCTAGTTCACCCTCAGAGAAATTACCTCAGTCAACATTATCAACTCCAACTCCAACAGCGACGAGTTCTAGTTCATGTGGTGGAAGTTCAGGTGGTGGAAGTTCAGGTGGTGGAAGTTCAGGTGGTGGTGGAACATCACAAGTTACACAATTAAAATATAAATTAGATACAAATAAATTTAATAAACTCACTTCAACACCATCAACAAGTGTAAAATCTTCAATAGCTTCTTCAGGTGGTGGTGGAACATCACAAGTTACACAATTAACATCTAAATATAAATTAACTCCACCTAGTAGTTTTACTCCACCAACTCCTACATCTTCAGCATCAGCAAATCTTAGTGGAGTAGAAAAGTATATTTATAGTGGTGGTGGAACATCACAAGTTACACAATTAACATCTAAATATAAATTAACTCCACCTAGTAGTTTTACTCCACCAACTCCTACATCTTCAGCATCAGCAAATCTTAGTGGAGTAGAAAAGTATATTTATAGTGGAGTTGGATCTGTTGCTAAAAAAGTAGAACCCTATTATGCTAGTGCGGCATTGGGAGCTGGATTTGTTGGGTATATGGGATCTAATTTACTTACTGGAACAAAAAATATAGCTGTAAAAGGAGCAGGGGTAGTAGGTGCAGGTGTAACTAGTTTATCTCAAACTCGGTTTAATCCAGTAGTTAATGCACCACTTGCGTTGGTTGGAGCTGTGGCTTCCAATCCTATTGCTTCATATAGTGCAGGATATAGTGCAGTTAATGAACCATTATCTTCACAAATAACTTCTGGATTGGGATATTTGGGAGAAAAGTTTGGGAAAAATAGAAGAGATGTTGCTTCAGGATTTACCACCTTAATAGGTGACTCACCAATTTTACAAATACCTAAATCAATTTTACCACATACTTCTAAAACATCAAAAGAATTTATAGAAGGATCGATTGTTGGAGGAATAACTGCAGTTGAAAATGATCCAGCAAAAGTTGCAGGGATGACTGCATTAGGATTTGGTTTACCATTTGGAAGTGCAGCGTTGGGTATAGGTGGTGGATCATCATTAATTGGAACATCATTAATTGGAACAGGTGTAAAAATCGGAGGAGCTGGATTATATGGAGCTTCAATTGTAAGTAGAGTAGCCAAAACAGAAGGAGGAGCTTTTGAGATGGGAGAAACATTTGGGGGAATAGTAACAACTGAATTGTTACCTTTAGGTTTTGGTGGTTTTGCTGGAAGCTTAGCAGGGAAATATACCTTTGGAAAAATTGATGTAACAAAACCAATAAGGAAAGTAAATCCTGAATCAACTTTTAATAAAGAAGTATTTGATGTTTCCTTACCGGATGGAAAAAAATTAAGAGTAAGCACCGTTGAAGTTAAACAAGAAATTAAACCACCAAGAGTTTCATATCAAACTACAAGACTAAAAGAAAAACTAGGAGTTAAACCAAAGTTTGATGAACTTACTTATTTACCACCTGAAACAGCTATACATTATACTCCCGATCCAATTTTTAATGATGAACCATTTATCTTATTTAGAAAGAAACCATCAAAAAAATATGTTGATGTTTTTGAGATAAAAGCACAAGGATCATTGAAAAGAGATTTAGGAAATATACAACAACTCCCAACTTCAGAACAATATACTTGGGAAGGATTAGCCGAATATAAAACTGGTGGCACTCCAGTAGCAAGGAGTCAGGTTAAGAATATAATTGGTGGGGATAAAACATTTGTTTCAGAAGTAGAACAAACAAAGTTAGGTAGATTATTCAAACCAAAAAAAGATTTATCTTTTGATGTTACTGTTATTAAAAATCCAACTACTTCCAGTTCTTTATCTGCTAGTGAAACTAAGTTATTAAGATCAACTCCAACACAAGATATTTATTTCTCAGAGATTGCTTCCAAAGATGTAAGCTCTGGTGCTTTATCTATTGCTAAAGGAAAAAGAAATATTATGACTGGAACAACAAGAGTATTAAAAGAACCTAAACCTTTAGAAGATTTTTTAAATTTGTTTAGTAAGGATAAATCTTTTAAAGTATTTGGTGGTGGTAAATCTAGTGAATTTACATCTTTTGCTGGAACTGGAAAAGTTACTAAATCAGGATTAACTAAAGTATTTGGTGGTGGTAAATCTAGTGAATTTACATCTTTTGCTGGAACTGGAAAAGTTACTAAATCAGGATTAACATTAAGTAATAATCAAATTCAAAATCTTGCACCTAAGTTTTCATTACCTAAACCAAAACCAACTCCAACAACATTATTAACTCCTAAACCAATTAAAATAGATTTAGGTTTGGGACTTAAAACAAAATCAGCTTATGAGGGGTTGGGTATGTATGAACGAACTGGAGGGAATGAAATATTAAATGTAAAAAACATTAATAGAAATGCACCATTAATTTCTTTTCCTAAACTTAATACTAATGTATCTCCAAATAATGTATCTCCAAACATTGATTTATTAAGTGGTGGAAGAGATAGGATTAAACCTAAAACTCTTGACATTGTTGGTGGAAGAGGAGGAATAAAATTAGGAAGTAATACAATTTCAACTCAAATAATCGGAATAAAACCAAGAGTAAAACCAAAACAAAATATTATTCCAGTTACTATTCTAAATACAGATCAAATACAAATTCCAATTTCAAAGATAACTGAAATTCCACAAACAATAACTCCCTCTCCAACTCCATTTAAATTTAATTATCCCTTTGGCGAGTCTCCAAGAATAATAAAACCATTCCCAATATCTCTTCCAAGTGGTGGAAGAAAGATTAAAAAGAAAAGTGTAAAATCAAAAAGAAAGCTAGGAAGAACACCAAGTTTTGCAGCATTATATTTAGGAATTAAAGGAAAGAAATCTAAGAGGAGAGACAAATTAGAAAGAACAGGATTAGTTCTTAGACCTATTGAATCAGGAGCAAAATCTGAATTTATTGAAATTAAACCATTGAAAATAAAAGGAATGAAAATCTAATATGGATAAAGAATTATACCAAAATTATGAGGTGCAACAAGCATTACAAAAAGAACAATTAGATGCACAACAAGTTTTGAATGCTCCAGTATTGCAAGAACAAATGCAACAAAATCAGGCGATACTTGTTGAACAAACAAACCCTAAAAAAGTTATAAAAGAAATTATTTTAAGATTGCAGGGAATGGAAGAAAAAGCAAATGGCGAACTTGTCAAAATTGCAGAACCAAAATTAAACAAAAGTGGAATAGATAATGTGTGGTATATTTTAGACTCACATATTAATCAAAATATTATTTATTCTCATTTAGAATCAAGAGAAATTAAAAGTATAATGAATCAAATACAGAAAGATATTGTTGATGATTTAACTCTTAACTGGAGAGATTATGGTATTAAAAAGAAAACTGATTTAGATATAATTAACAATAGTATTTTAGTTAATATTTATTTAGCACTTAAAAGAGCTGAAGGACAAAATGAAAAAAATTGGATTAGTAAAATAAGTATTGAAAGCATCTCCAACAACGCTAAACCTTTGACAAATAAGAAGGAGGGGATTTGGAGCAAATTTAGATTATAAAATGAAAAAGATTTATTTAATGGTTTTTCTTTTATTAATTTATTTACCTTCCATAAGCTCCGAGATAAAAATTGGTTTAAATTATGATAAAATACCTGAGATAATTATGGGGGAGGAGGTTGAAGTTACTAGTGGGGATTGTGTCAATGGAAGTTATAATGCAACTTATTCTATTTGGTCTTACAACCAAACAGTTTCTAATTGCTCGGTTACTGGAAGCTGTCCTAATATTACTTATATGAATTATGCGAATAGTGGGAATTTAACTCTTAATTTATCTGATGGAAATAGTTTTTTACGATTAAGTAGATATGGCGGAGCTAATCAGAATGAAGTTTTTCAAGCAACTGTAAACGATAAACATCTTTTGTTTAATTACTATCAAGATATTGATGAAAGAGAATCGCATGAGATAATATGGAATTTTGCAGGTGGCGGACAAGCTTTTAATCGTTCTGCTTATAAATGGAAAATAAATAGTATTCAGAAATTTTATATTGATGAGAATGATGTTAATATCACCGAAAATTTAAATGTTGGTGGAAATGTCTCAGGAGATTGGGGAAATTTCAATAACCTAAATGTAACTGGAACTTCTTATCTTGGCTCAATGGACTTCTCTGGAGGAAATATAACTGCTTCAAATTTAAACATCACACAAACATTATACTTAAATAATATTAATGTTTCTAACTGGCTTTATAATATGACCACAGATAGTGTTTATAGTTACAACCATACAATAGTAACAAATCAATCAATAGTAGATAATTATGGTAAATGGTTTTATAATATGACCGCAAGTAATTCAAACTGTTCTGTGACAGGTTCTTGTCCTAATGTTACTTATTTGAATTATGCAAATACTGGGGATTTGAATGTTAGTGGAAAAATTACTGGGACAGATGCTTTAATTGGAACACAAACAACTGGATGGGAGTATTCTGAATTAAATTCACCATTTGGTGTTGTTCCTATGTTAACTGGAAATAATGCTGCAGGAAATTTTGGAGCGTTGTCGGAGTTTATTTTTATTTATGGAACTGATCCAAGTATAATTTTTTCTGATGGAACTGATAATGCAATGTTTTCTTTTGATGGAACTAGTTTAATTAGTGGGTCAGGAACAACAACAAATAGTATTTATCCTACAAACGCAAGAATTTATTTAGATGGAACTTCTGCTCCATATAGTATTGTTTTGAATGCTGGGAAGAAAGATACTGATACTTATATTAAAAGTGATGCATCTGATAATGCTTTTTTTGTTAATGGGAATAGTAGTCGTGTGGGAATTGGGACAAATAATCCTACGAGGATTTTAGATGTTAGAGGTAATGCGAATTTTTCTGGAACTGTTTATATAAATAATGAGACTGATATTTCGGATTGGATGTATAATCAAACAGATAGTTCAACATACAATGCGACGTATGATACTTGGGCGTATAATCAAACTCTTGCAGTAGATACATTTTGGAATTTAACTGGAACTAATTTATATCAAAGAGACTTAGATTATAATGTTGGAATAGGAACATCAACACCTGACGCAAATTTAGAAGTTGTTGGAAATGCAACACTACCTTTTATTACAAAAATTGGTGATGTAACTGGAGCTAATTATTGGGAATTTTCAGAATATGATACAGGATTTGCTGGAAAAATGCCATTACTAACTCCACATTCTACTTTTTATTTAGGAACTGAATATGGTGCAATCCGTGGGTCATTAAAATTAATTACTGATAGCCACATAAACGGACTATATATTGGGAAAGATGACTTAACAAGCTATGGACAAATAGAATGGAACAGCATACAAGACTGGTGGGAATTTAATATTAATGGGGATGATGTTTTAATAATAAATGAAACTACTTGGATGCCTCAACGTAATCACAAAATATCTATAGGTTATGTTGATAAGGCAATGTCAGAAATTCACGCACGAGATATTTACTTTGAGAGATTTTTAGGACTTAGTAATCCATTAAGTTTAGGTAATGGATTTAATTTTACTGAACCTAATCAAATGCGGACACTTATTGGTGGTATTCCAATGGTGGAATATGAAGGTAGAGGTTTACATTACAAACTTAAAGGTATAGAAATAAATCCAACAGCAACTAATTTAAGTTTTAGTGTAAACTCACTTAATATAAATAATTCATTATACATAAATGGAACTGATGGAAATGTAAATATGGCAAGAAACTTAAATGTTGAAGGAAATATTACTGGTAATGGAATATATGGGGGAATGTGGTATCATAATCATTCTGGAATAGAATTAGCTTTTACAAATGCAGATACTTTTTATCCGTTATTTTTTACAAATGCAACACACTTAAACGGATTTAGTTATGTTGGTGGTTATAATAGTTCAAGTAATTTAACAACACAAGTTAATGGAGTTTATCAGGCAACTTATATGGCTTTGGGAAGTGGAGAAAATAATGACATTTATATGACCACAATTTTAGTAAATGATGTTTGCCAACCAAATTGTGGAAGTCATAAAAAAATGTCGGCTGGGGGAGATGTTGTAACTATGGCTGGAACTTGTTTTATTGATTTAAATGTTGGAGATAATGTTGCTTTAGCAACTAAAAATTATGAAAATACTGGAGAGGGGATTTACTTTGGGGGAAATTTAAACCTTGTAAGAATTGGAACTTAAAATGAAAAAGATATATTTAGGTTTATTAATATTGTTATTTTTTATTAGTTTTTCTTCTGCTACATCTTCTTTTTTTGTTGAAAAATCTACTGATTATGATATTAAATTTTCTTGTGAATTGGGTGGTGCTGTTTGTCCTGTAGATACTTCTTGTAATTTAACAATTCAATATCCTAACTCTACAATTTTAATAAATAATAATGCCACAACTAATTTGAATAATGGGTATTTTAATTTTACATTAAATGAAAATCAAACCTCCACAAATGGAGAATATAGTATGTTAGTTTATTGTTCCAGTGGAGGACTAAATGATTCAACTAATATTATTTATGAAGTAAATCCTCCAGGAATGAGATCAACAGATCAGAAGGTAGCATCTTTATCTGTTGGGATTTATTTTTTCTTAATAATTGCAATAATATTATTCATTTCATTCTTATTTTCTAAAAGTTCTCTACCTCTTAAATGGACTTTTTTTATTCTATCAATATTATTCTTTTTAGTTTCCATTAATTTAATATTTATAAATATTCAAGACCAAGTAATTAATTCAAGACTAGAAGGATTTTTTGAAGGATTTACTGTTATCTCTTGGTATATATTTTATTTTTTAGCTATAATCTTAATTTTATTATGGGGTTTTGCATTCATTAATACTTGGGTGTATAAAAAACAAATTCAACAAATAAATAAATATGGGTTAGATGGATGACAGTTAAAAAAAATAGTATTCCTAGAAGAATAGATGCAGACTTAGATGCTTGGATTAATGAGATAGCTGAACAAAATAAGATCTCAATAATTGAAGCAAGTAGGCAGTTAGCAAGATTAAAAAACCAAATGAAAGGGAGCAAATTAAAAAATGAAATACGATTTTGAATTAAAGAAAATAAAAAGAAAAAAGATGAATAAACGAGGACAATTCGAAGATGGATTGTATGCTGTAGTTATCATTGTAGTAATTGGAATAATCTTATTCTTCTTCAATCATCTTAATCACGAATTATATCAAAGCTTTGATAGTTACTTTGCTGATTCTGATGAATATAACACTTCAGAAATAAGGGATACATCTAAAAGGTTTGTGGAATTAGAAGAGAGTAATATGTGGGACTGGGCTTTTTTAGCAATTTATTTTGGTATCATAATTCAAATGTTAATCTTATCTTTTGCTACGAGAATCAATATAGCTTTTTTTTGGATATATGTTTTAACGTCAATAATTATTTTAATTGTGGGAGTTGTTTTAAGTAATGTTTGGATTGAGTTAAGTGAGAATCCTACGTTTGTTGATACTATCCAAAGATTCCCAATAACTAATATGATTCTTGGAAACTATTTTCCAGTAGTTGTTTTAGCGTTAATCTTCCTTGTCATTATATTGCTTTTTGGAAAGCCACCTGGAAATTAAAATGAAAAAACTATTAACTTTTATTTTTGTAATGTTCTTATTAGTTGGAACAATAAGTGCATTTGATATAGATAATACAAAAGATTACGACGAAGAAAAAAGAACATTAACAATAACTAACGGCTTTGGATTTGGTAAAAAGATTGCAGAAATACAATTAGTTTCAGACTTAGATAACAAAGTTATGGCTGGAAATAATGTAATGGTTGTTGAATTAAAGATGAAATATTTTGATAGATCATTTAAAGAATATGAAGACACTTTAAAATTAATAGAATTACAAAATATAAAAAATGATTTTAAAACTACAAGTAAAGATTTAGTTTTCAAATATAAAGTTGAAACTATTGTTCAACGAGATAATTATAATGAAGTATGTAATGAAATAGGATTTTATACTAATGGAACTAAAATAAGAAACTGTGAATTAATAAGGGATGGGTTTAGGGAAGTAACTGTTGAAAGATGGATTAGGTTTGATAAATTAAATCAATTACCTAAAGGAGAAGTAAACATTGGAATTTTTACTAACGTTGAAATGAATGAGAATATTGAATGGATACCAACTGATTGGTTTGGAAATAGAGTTAATGAATGGGCGTCGTGGAATGAAACATTAGGAAATTATATTGCTTATTATTGGACTTTAAATGGAACAACAAACTCGCAAGGTTATGAAAGTGTATTTGGTGTAAAGAATTTATCCTTTCAAAATTCTTCTACAACAAATTTAAACGCAACTTTTGTTCCCGGTAAAAAAGGAAATGCTTTAAATATTTCAGATGGAGTAGGGGGTAGAATTTGGGGAAATCAATCAGAAGAAATGACTTATTTTGAAGGGAAAAAATCATTTACCATTAACTTTTGGAGTAATTGGAGTTCAGACTATCCAGCAGGTGGAGATCGTGCACACGTTCCTTTCTTCAATTTTGGAACTAGTGTTGAAGATGGATCACGTGGAGCAATAGGATTATATGGGGGTTTTGATGTATTAGAAGCAAGTTATTTGAGATTTAATATTACAAAAAATATGGTTATATTAGGTGGAATAGGAATGAATGGGACTAAAATGCATACTATAACTTTTGATGGAATCAACACAACTAAATATTATGTAAATGGAACATTAGAACATACAAATTTAACAACAGTATTAGATTTAAGTAAACCAATCTTATTTTTAGGTTCTCAACCACAATCAAGTTTTTATTTTAATGGTTGGTTAGATGAATTTGCTATATTTAATACATCATTAGTTCAAACACAAGTAAATCAATTATGGAATGATGGAAATGGAATATCATATAATGAAATAGAACCTCCAACTACTTTAGATGTTACAGTTATATTATATAAACCTGATGATTTAACTTCAATCTCAACAATTAATTATCAAAATTTTAGTAGTAATGTAGTTTCTGTTGAATCTAATATCTCAAACATTACTTTATTTTTATGGTATGATAACCATACTATCTTCAAAACAAATACAAGTTTTTATACTGGATTTTTAGAGGATGTTGATGTTAATTTATCTATATCTAATATGGAAGTAAATAATTACTATTGGAATTTTTATGCTTGTGCAGTTAATGATTCTGATTATAATTGTGATATGGCAAATAATAACAGATCTTTTTCAAGATCACCATTTACTGAGGACACAAACAGTTATCCAAACAATACTTTTGAAACAAAATCTGAAACAATAGAAACTAACTTATCATTCCTAGCTGGAATAGATATTGTTTCAGCAAATCTTGTTTATAATGGTTCTATTTATCCGGGAATAATTAAATCAATTTCCTCAACTAAATATAATATAAAAAGAACATTAGATATTCCATTAATAACAACTTCTGATTCACAAAATAAATCGTGGTATTGGGCTATTACTTATTTAGATGGAGCAGTAAAAATTAGTTCAACAACTAATTCTATCTCCCATAATGTTAATTTAACTTTGTTTGATAAATGTGGTGCGTCAATAGATGAATATATTGTAGTTAATTATACTATCTATGAAGAGGGAAATGAATCTGCTAAAAAAGTTTCCACTACAAGGTTTGATGCAAGTTTTGATTATTATTTAGGTAGTGGATCTGTAATGAAAACAAATTATTCTAATAATGAAAGTTTATCTGATTCGTTTAGATATTGTTCAAATACAAATTTAACTTTAAAAGTAAATCCAAGTATAAGTTTAAGTGCAACTGGATATTCTAATAGGAGATATGATATAATTAAAGAGTTGTATAATAATTTAACTTCCGAAATTAGTTTGTTTATGATAAACAATACAGTTTCATCTTCTATAATTGTGGAGGTTAAAGACTCTGGATTTATTCCTATCGTCGGATATAATGTTAAAATTTTTAGATACTATCCTGAAACAAATGAATATAAATTTGTTGAAAGTCATATCACAGATAACAATGGTCAATTTCCTGCTAAGTTAGTTCAGAATGATATTAAATATAAATTTGAATTTTATAATGGTGATGGAGTATTGAAGAAAACTAAAGATGATGTTTTTATATTATGTAAAGCTTCAATTTGTGTTATACCTTTTGTTTTAGAAGAAGACTCTACTGATTTTGATTATTTTGATGACTTAACAGATTATAGTTATTCTCTAACTTTTTCAAACTCTTCAAATACATTCTCATTTGCTTGGGTAGATAATAGAGGAGAAAACCAAATACACCGTCTTGAAGTTGTTAGATATAATAGTAGTGGTTTAACTATTGTTTGTAATAAATCATCTGCAAATAATAATGATATTTTAAGTTGTGCTGTTGGTAGTTCAAAAGCAGAATATAAGTCACAAGTATTTAGGAGAGTTGATTCTATTGAAAGAAGGATTGCATTACTTTGGGCAAGAGTTGGTCAAATTTTTTCAACATTTGGGAAGGAAGGATTATTTTGGATGTTTATTTTATTATTTACCTTGGTGGGGATTGGATCATTTAGTCCAGTTGTAGGAATAGCATTATATCTTGTTGGATTTTTTACTATGGGGATGTTAGGTATTTTTTCAATGCCTTATTTAGTTTTAATCTCAACGATGTTAATAGGGGGGATAATAATTTATATTATTAGAATGTAAAATGAAATATTTATTAATTAAAGATAAAAAAGGTTTTGAATTAAAGTCAGCATTCTTTGCAATAATTTTAATTAGTATGACAATAATTGCTTTACAAGTTTGGACTGAGGAATGGGCGATTGATTATGATTCAGGAATTGAATATGATTTGGGGGGTTATAACAGCTTAGATTCTATGACTGATCAAGCTAGTAAGCAAGAAGGAAATATTTCAGGAACTGATCCCGGAACAAGTGGAGATTTTGAGGGGACAGCATTAAGATCTGTATTTGGAATAATAAATAATATTTATACCCCTTTCCGTGTTGTATTTGGAAGAGATGGATGGATTAGTTCAATTACTCAAAGGTTAGGATTACCTGATTATATATGGCAAGGAATTGTAACTATGATGATAATGGCAGTTACAATGACATTGATTGCTATATTATTTAGATTGTCTAGGAGTTCTGCTTAAAATGGTTGTTGGAAATCACACTATGCCATCTGAACTTATGACAAAATGTAGTGAAGGATTTTTTTATTGTATTGCAAAATGGAGTTATGATGTTACCAATGGTTTGTTTTTTTCAATGATGTTATTAGCTTTTAGTATTTCTATATTTATGGCATCAATAAATTACGGAAGAGTTAGGGCGTATTGTTTTGCTAGTTCTATTGGAATGTTGGGGTCAATTTGGTTAGCTACAATGCAACTTATGCCGTGGTGGATTGCAACATTATTTATTGTTGCTGGATGTTTTGGAATTGGTGCTATGACTATTAGTGAAAGATAATTTATTAACATTCTGTCTCAATTTGTATCAAATCTCTAACACGCATATAAAAACTATTTTTATTACCTTAAATTAAATATTTACTAAAATATTTGAAAGGAGGTAATGATAAATGAAAAAAATATCACAAAAAAGAGGGCAGTTGGGTAGTTTATCAACTTCAATTCTAGCTTTAGTTTTTGCAGCTATTGTTTTAGTCTTCGGGCTAGTAATATCTCAAGAATTAAGAGATACTCAAACAGCAGGAACTGATGCATACATAGCAGCTAATGATACACTTGTTGGTCTTGGAACATTCGCGGACTTCTGGGAAATAATAGTATTAGCAGTAGTAATCTCTGTAGTTATTGGATTGTTATTAACAGTCTTCGGTAACAGTAGAGCTAGATAACTTTTTCATTAATTAAATTTTAATGGAAAAGTTATCCCAAATAAAGGCAAAGAAAGGACAGATTGGTAGTCTTGCACCTGCAATAATTACATTAGTAGTTTCAGCTGTATTTTTGATTCTTGGATTAGTTATGCTTCAAGAGTTTAGGGATACGGATGTAGTTGGTGGATCATCATCGTTAATGAATGACACTGCTTACGTGCAAACAAATCTTACTCTTACCGGTCTTGGAACATTCGCAGACTTCTGGGAGATAATAGTATTAGCAGTAGTAATCTCTATAGTAATAGGATTGTTATTAGTTGTATTTGGAAGAGCTGGAAATAGATAAGGAAAATTTTTTATTTTTTATTTTTTTCTTTATATTTATAATCAAAAAAGTTGAAAGGATGAAATTATGGGAAAATTATCACAAATAAAGGCAAAGAAAGGACAGATTGGTAGTCTTGCACCTGCAATAATTACATTAGTAGTTTCAGCTGTATTTTTGATTCTTGGATTAGTTATGCTTCAAGAGTTTAGGGATACGGATGTAGTTGGTGGATCATCATCGTTAATGAATGACACTGCTTACGTGCAAACAAATCTTACTCTTACCGGTCTTGGAACATTCGCAGACTTCTGGGAGATAATAGTATTAGCAGTAGTAATATCTATAGTAATAGGATTGTTATTGGTTGTATTTGGAAGGAGTGGTAACCGATGATCTTACTTCAACAAGTTATAAGATTAAAAGGGAGGTATAAACCAAATGTGTGCAACATATACAGCTAAGAATAAACCAAACGCAAAAAAGAAAGCATCTGATTTAAGATCTAAAGGACTAACTTCTTCAGTCTATAAAAAGAAAAAAGGTTGGGGAATTAGTTCTACTAGAAAGTAAAGTAAAAAAATGATTAAAAAATCTATAAAATTCATTGGAAAGAGTCTTAGCCAGTCTAAAGCCCAAGTTAAAAAAGAAATTGGGAAATCAAGGAGTAATAAACGAGAAGATAGAATAATAGTTCAAAAGATAAGGAGAGAAGAAAGATTAAAAAATTTAAGAAAGTTAACACTTGCTAAAGAAAAAATGAGATACGAATCACAAATGAGTAGGATTAGGTTAAGAAAAACAGCACCAAAAGCAATTTCCGAATTTTTGAAAAAACAAGCAGCTAAAGGTGGTGGAGCTAAAGCTTTGGTGAAGCCACCTAAACTCAAACTCAAAAGAATTAGTAAACTTAAAATGAAAAAATATAAAAGAAAAAAGAGAAGATAATTATTTAATTACAATCCACTTAAATCAATATTAAAATTATTTAAATTGATTTTATCATTTTCTTCTTTTGGTTTACTTATTTCATTAGGTTGTTTATCTTTTAAATAAAATAAAACTATTGCTAGAAAAAATACAATTACTAATAATAAAGCCATTCCTAATTTTTTCCATTCTAAAAAATAATAAACTCCAAATAAATCTCCAACAATTAAAATAAAAAACATTGTTTTTAAATTGTTTAAACTTTCTATCGATAGGTTTTTAAATATTTCAAGGAAGTTTTTGAAGTTATTTACCATAGTTCGTTTTGTTTAATTTTTATAGCACATTTAAATATGTGTAATCCCATTTTAGGTTCAACACAATTTCTTAAAAGCAATCTTGCTTTTATTCTTGGGATAGGCATATCCAAGTATTCTGAAAGTTCTTTTGCTGTTGAACGACTTACATCTATATTTTTAAACTCCTTTTGAGCAATATTAAAGTTTGACCAAAAAGGATGCCTACCTAAAATAAAAGTTGGTTTAATCAAATAATCATAATAAGGAATTACATTCTCTACAACCCAATTACCTTTAAACCAACTTTTTAATAAAATTATTTCCTGATAAAAAATCATATCGGCATATCTTTTTATTGGTTGAGTAAAACATAATTTACTATGTGTTGGACAAGGTGGAGAACTCCATATAAAATCAAATTCTTTATAATGATTTAAAAGATATTCATGAGCATCTGTAATGATTACCTTATCTTGTGGAAAATTAGATTTATATATTCCAGCAATATCAGGATTTATTTCAACAGCAGTAACTTCAACATCTTTCCATAACTTTCTATTTCCACCTATACCCGCATATAAATTTAATACTTTTAATTTTTTATTCATTTTTCAACTCCTTAAATTTAATATTCAACTCATAATATTTCTCTTTCCAGTCATCCCTTCCCTTTTCTAACTCTTCAATTTTCGCCATTAACTTACTAACATAATCTTGTAGTTCATCAAAAGCATTAATCCCAAACTTTTCCTTTATTTCTTTCCAAATTTTAATTAATTCTTCATTCATCTTCCAACTCATTAACCTTTTCAATTAATTCTTCTTTATTATTAGTTATGACCCCTTGAGAAATCCAAGCATTTCCAAAAATTAAAGCATCCCCAGAAATTTTAGCATTTCCAGAAATCCAAGCATTTTCAAAAATTTCAGCATATTCAAAAACTTTAGCATTTTCAGAAATCCAAGCATCCCCAGAAATTTTAGCATTTCCAGAAACTTTAGCATTTCCAAAAACCCAACCATCCCCAAAAACCCAACAATTACCAGAATGAGATAAATTACTTTCTTTCTCTATATATCCTCCAACATCTCCTTTTTTTACATTCCCAAAACTTCTAATAGCTTTTATTTGATTTAAAGTAATACCATTAACTTCCAATGTTTCCCCTGTAAATTCATATTTTTTATTCATCTTCCAACTCCTTTATTTTATTAATCTTAATATCAACAATCTCACCTTCTTTAAGATTTTCTATTCTCATATTTTCAGCATTTAATCTTATCTTATGACTGTTTCCATCTTTTATTATTTCTTTTTTCATAAAATACTTAGTAATACATAGTATATAAACCTTCCTATTTTAAAAAATTATATAATTAACTGTTAAGTTACACTCCAACTTTAAATACTACCCTATCTTTAAATTCTGCCCTTTTTCCTTCATTCCAGTCCGCTACAGACCTTAGATAACCCACCACCCTTACTTGTTTGACATTCTAAAAAAATAGGTCTGAGTTTATACGCAAACCATTCTAAATTTATTTGTTCTTCCATGTTTTTGTTTTTCACCTCCATTTATTTAGATTTGGAATTTAATTTAAAAACTTTTTTTATTGCTTCTCTTTTTGTTAATTCCGTAACTTTGACTTCAAAAGCCAAACACTTTTCACAGTAGAAAAGATTAACCCATATTTCAGAAGTGTTGATTAATTCTTCTTTAAATCTCCATCTATGATTACATTTATCTTTTTGTTTTCTAACAGTTTTTGTTGCTTGTGTCATTTTTATTTTACCTCCTTTTGTTTATTTTGAATATTCTTCTCCATAAACTCTACAATTTCTTCCATTGCACTTATTTCCAACATAGCTATATCATCACCCAAAATGAAATAAGGATTTTCTATATGTTTTGAAATTATTCCTATTATTTTTGCATCTACTTCATCTTCTCTTATAAACCAACCTAAATCATTTTCTTCAAATTTTAATTTTCCCATTTTTATTTAACCTCCTTATTTATTTTTTCTGTTGCTCTTTCAAGAGTCTTATTTATAATCCTATATTTACTTTTCATTTTGTTTTAATAATTTTTCTTTAGATTTATATTCATTAAATACCAAGAGATAAAAGTGGAGATTAAAAAAATAGTTAACCATCCAAATTGTGTATAAAAGTTTTCTGAATTAAGCTCAATAATCATAAATTTAAAATATGAAATAATACCAATTACAAAAATAAATATTCTTAATAACTCTTTTCTTGAGTATTCTTTCATCTTTTCTTCTTAAAAAACCTCCTCATATTTCTTTAACATATCTAAAGGATTGGCTTGTAAATAAAGGGATGTTGTGTGAATATTTGAATGACCTAAAGCTAACTGAACTTGATTTATTGGCATTCCACTTTCTAAGAGCTTCACAGCAAAACTATGTCTCAATGAATGGAAATGTAAGTCTGGTTGCTTTTCCAACAATCCTGCCCTTCTACAGGCAGATTTAAAGGCATACTGTAAAGCTCTGGTAGTCCGATTTAAAGGTATCAAAGATAAATAACTGTTTTTAAATCCTTTAGGTAAGGGAACAATCCTATCACGCATTCCTTTACCATCACTAATGAATATTGTTTTTTTATTCAAATTAATATTATTCTTTTGTAAATGAACAACCTCTCCAACTCTCATTCCACTACCAAATCCCAAAAGGAAAGCTAATTTATGATTACTCTTTTTTGTATGTTTAATTAATTTTAAAAAATCCTCTTCAGACATAAACTTAAATAAATGTTTACTAACAGTTTTCATTCTTCAACCTCAAATTTTTATCATAAAAAAAGATAATTGCCATAGCAAAAATATAAAAATAGATTATAAATAATCCCTCTTCTTTGGGAATTAAATTATCACAAAAAATAGTTAAATAAACAAAATCAATTAAATAAAGTAAGCAAATTAAATACATTAACTTACTATTCCCTATAAGAGTTAAAACTAATTTAACAATATTAAATTTTTCCTTTTTATTTTTCATTTTTGTTTTTATATACCTATTAATTCATATTCTAGTTCTTTTTGTATTTCTAATAATTTATCAATTATATAAGTTGTTATTTTAGATATTATAATAATTAATACTAAACACATTCCTACAAAAATCAAATTTTTTGATTTCATTGTTAATATTATATTAAATTCTATAAATAGAATACATATAATCATTATTGGGATAATACAAAATAATTCTAAGTTAAGTAATTTATTAGTTAAATTTCTTTTCTTTTCCATTATTTAATTACCTCTAAATCAAATATTATTTCAGAACAAGGTAACATATAACAAAAAAATCTTTCATAAATTAATGGGAAGGTATTAATTAAAGGATTAAAAATATAATTTAACCATTTATGATTTATTCTTGTATAATTTATTTTTTTGTTTACTACTTTAAACTTATTATATAATTTTTTGTTCCAATCTTTTTCTCCCAACATAAAATAAGAATAACCACTTTTTTTAGTATCTAATTCTGCATAATTCATTGGTAATGAAAAATGTGTAACTATTAATTTAATATTAGCGTTTGGTTTACAAATTCGCCATAATTCTAATAAAAAATCTTTAGGATTGTTTAAATAATAAATTAGGTGTTCACAATTAATATAACTTACAGAATTATCCTTCCAAGGTAATGGAAAATTATTTAAATCATAATCTATAATTTTATTTTTTGATTCTGGATGTAGTAGTCCAATAGAACAATTATCCACATTAATAAATCCTTTTTTAATGTCATCTTGACAACCAAGATTAAGTTTTATATTACTCATTTTAGTTATTTTTCAACCCCTTAATTATTTTGTTTTTTTCTTTATCTTTATCTTTACTTTATGTAATTCTATAAATAATATACTGAATAGTAATGTTACCATTATTACTAAAATTATTCCACTAATAATTAAATCAAACATTACAAAATTAGGATTTGAAGTTATTAAAGCTATTAATTGAGTTGTGAATGTTATTGTTAATCCACAAGTTAATCCCCAAATTAATCCCCCAATTAATCCACAAGTTAATCCCCCAATTAATACACAAGTTAATCCCCAAATTAATCCCCAAATTAATCCCCCAATTAATCCACTACTTAATCCACTACTTAATCCCCCAATTAATCCACTAATTAATCCCCAAGTTAATCCCCCAATTAATCCCCAAATTACTCCAACAATTAAATCGTCTTTTAATTCTTCATTCATCCTCCAACTCCTCTTAAATCGGATTCACTTAAATCAGCTCCCTCTTTAATTGCTTTTTCTACAGCTTCTTTTATATTTTCAGCTTCACACTTATAAATAACTTCTTTGGTATATCTGTTTTTTATTTTTATTATCATTTTTGTTTTTATTGTTTCAATAGTTTATTTAAATAAATAGTCTTTAAATAGTTTTCTTTTAACTTTATAGTAATAAATTTATTTATCATTTCATTTTAAATTAGACTAAAAAGGCAGAGGCTACTAAAAGGGCAAAGCCCATTTTCAGTTTATATTGTTAAAATTTTAGTGTAAAGCGAAATTTTTACAACTTTTTCAATAAGAAGAAATATTTAAACCTTTCGCATTTTGTTTATTATGCGAAGGTTTATTTTCCTTTTAAATTAAATAACTCCATAAAAAGTTTAACACAAAAAATACAAGAAAATATTATAGCAAAAGAAAAAGTAATTAATAAATTATTTATGTATCCCTCAAATATAGGATTAATACTAAGAATAATTTCTAGAACAATAAAAAAAATAATTAATAAAAATGCAAATAAATAAAATGGACGCAGAGATCCAAATTGAACTAAAGAAAAAAACAAGGGAACTCAAAAATTCATAATTAACAAGAGTTACGCCTAAAATATTAAACACCATAATATTAAACACCATAAGCATAAGTTGAGGTAAAATAATAATTAAAACAGTAATGAGAATTAAAAATTCATTCTTTGATTTTATTTTTTTATTAGCATTCATTTTTGATTAATTCTTTTTCTATCAACATATCTAATATATATAGACTAACTAAAGAAAATATAATTAAAAATGAGAGGATTGAACCAATTATATATTCTCTTACAATAAAAACTAAAACCAAATTTAAAATAACAAGCAAAACAAACATACAACTAAATAAAATAGCCCATAAAAAGTTTCGAATATTCCTTTTCATTTTCCTTTCAAATGTTAATCCCATAATTATTGTGACCATACCAATTACAGATAATAAAGCAAATCCTATGGAAAACCCAGCTGCAAGTAAATGTGGA
>Ga0207997_1000189_pt1 | contig 30021 bp, 56 predicted proteins | sample AntAceMetag02UKN_FD_184777 | JGI IMG/M metagenome (GOLD analysis project Ga0207997, IMG submission 184777) | Saline lake microbial communities from Ace Lake, Antarctica - Antarctic Ace Lake Metagenome 02UKN (SPAdes) (version 2) | ecosystem: Environmental > Aquatic > Non-marine Saline and... | reverse complement strand
CTAAGACTTCTGACCCTTGACTTGCCGAGGCAAATACTCTAATTCCATCCTCTCCATTTATGGTCGTTTTAGAAATTGATAATATGTTTAAATCTGAAGAACCTCCAAATGAAGATAATAATGGAGTTCCCGTAATTAATGAGTATCCTCCAAGAAGTAAAAATATAACACCAAGACTAATAAGAATCGTATAAATTGTCTTTCTTTCCATTGTTAATTATAATATACCATGGTATTTAAGTTTTTACTTTGCCAGTATTACTACTCCTTCTCAAAAAATAAAGAAGGCAAAAAAAAATAATTTGTGTATTTAGTCGCTCAATTAAGCGTGATTAACTAGGTAAACATTACCTTCGTCAATATCGCCGTCTGTTGTTGCGTCAAACTCAATATCTACTAAACCATCACTTCCAGCGAGAGTTACAGTAGCTAAAGACCTCATCTTAACAACAAGAACATACTTACCATCTTCTACAGCGTCTAAGTCAAACTCAAACTCATCCAAGTCTGTGCTAACTTCAGCAGTATAGATAGCTTCGTCTGTATCATCAACTAATATACCTTCCTCGTCTGGCAAAATATATGCAGATTTGATAACAGCTTCTGTTACAGCACAATCAGTATTCAAATTACCATCAATGTCTAACTTCTCAACAGCACCGCTATCGATTTCAAACTGGAAAGCAAGATATGTAGTATCTCCATCTGTCCCATTCAAATCAACGTCAGTAGTGAAAGAAGCATTAAAGGTATCATCAGTCTGTTCAGCGTAAGCAGCACTAGCAACTAAATCAGTTCCTATCACATCCTCTGGAACTGCAACATTATCAAACTCACCGTCATAATCCCCAGTTGGGATAGCTGAAAGTTTTGCTGTATTCCAAGAATTAACACCATAAATAGCCACCCCTGCAAAAGCAAGAATACCAAGTATAATAGCAATAGTAGCCCATGTTCCTATTCCTTTCTTATTCATTTTCTAAATCCCCCTTTCATCACTATTAGTTTAGCCACCTTAGTCAAGGCTGCGTTTCCACATTCGGCATTTTTATTAGCCTGGCAAAATTTGTCATCGAATTTCATAGTTTTCTTAGGGAAAAGAAGTATTTAAAGGGTTAGTTATTTAACTAATCTTAACTCGCATTTAAGACATCTTAACTCGATTTTTTAGAATCTTTTTTCACTTCTTTTTTATTTTTCTCGACGATGATTTTGTCTTCTGCCACATAGGCGTTGTAAAGCATATAAAAAAAGAGTGGAAGCACCCCAAGCAGATTTCCTAATAAAAACCTCGTAGAAAGCGTAAAAAATGAAATAATTACTGCTGCTGCAATCTCTAAAAAACTAAGAATAAAGCAAACAAAGTAGAAATGGTGCGTTTTTTTTATTCTAACCCTCTCTTTTGATAAGGAAACTTTTGCGAATCTTGCGTCTTTTCCGTATTCATGGTTTCTTGAAATAATCCCCTCTTCTGCGATACGGCTAACCGCTTGACTTATGTTCGGGCAAGTTTTATTCAGCCCTTTGGAAATTTCTGAAATGGATTTATCCTTATTTCTCACGCAAAGAATTATATCTTTCTCAAGACCATTCACTTCTACCCATGTCATATTAAACCCCACGTTGTTTTTGCCATTGAGACTAATCCTTTAAATGGAATCTTGCCTACAACTGATTGAAGACCTACTATAATTAGGATAGTGATTATTGCTGCCCCTAATTTCGCAGAATCATTTCCACTTAGAAGAAGAATTATCTTGTAGATTATCTTGAACATAAAAAACATCATCCATATAGGAATAAATGCCATTTTCCCAATCTCCCAAAAAAGAGTGGAATAATAATTGATTTTGTCTGCGGTTGATATTGGCTCTTCTCTCTCAAATTCAAAATCCTCAAATGCCTTATATAATTCATTGTCCGAGGAGGCGAAAAGTCCGCCTATCTCTTTAATTGCGATTGAGTAATCTTGCTGTTCGTGAGAATCTTGAAGCGAATGGACAACCGTAGGTAAGATAAAAATTAGTGTTAGCCAGACATACCAATACTTAAATAAGAATGGAACGAATTTTACTCCTTTGATTGCGGTTGTGATTCCCATGTTGCCAGTATTATTACTCTAATAATTGAAAGAAACTCCAATATTTTAAAGCGAATAAGATTGCGTATGTTAAACCAAATGAGACTAGGAAGCTTATCGAGGCATTAACCCTATAAGAATATTTCCTCATCAAATTAAAAGGCACAATATAAAGTATCCCAGAGACTATCGAGATTATAAATCCAGCTAGGAATTGTAAGAAAAGCATAAACGTGTCCGTTACGGATACTGGCGGCAAAAAGAAATAAAAGAATCCTAATGCGACTACCCAATAAGCTAAAAATCCATAACGTCGTCTAACTGAAAAATTTGGTTTATTATAAATTATACCGAAGATGAATGTGAAAACCATAGGGAGTGAGAAGAATAGACCTATTGAAAGCAAAACTCCTTCTGGAAGAAAGTCTGTGACCCAGGATAAAAATAAAATTAAAGATAGAACAACCGAAGCACCTACTGACATAACAACATTATCATAGGTTTTTGTTAGTGAATCATCAACTCCTTTCATGTTTTTTTAACGTTTTCGGTTTATTTAAATTCTTGTGTTCGGTGAAATCGACCCAATCAATAATTACATCACCATCAAGATAACTCACTTTTGAGATTACTCCGTGTGCTATTCCAAAACCATCTTTATCATTAATTTCTATCATAAAAGTTCTCATTGCGAATGGGTCTTCGGGGTCAACTTCGTAAGCAGCCCTTCTTCCATTAATATCTTCTAATTCTTGGAAGACTGGATTTAACCTATCAATCTCTCTTCGGATTGATTTTAATTTTCCATATTTAATTTTCCTTGCCTCGTCATCCCACGAGCGGAATTTAAATTTAACCATTTTTTAAATTTTTACCAGCAAAACTATCAGTCAGTTTATGACAATCTTTACATAATGTAACTCCATTATTTAATTCCCATAATTCTTTACACTTTAAAGCGTCTTCGCTATTTTTTATTTTATTATCAGAAAATATTTCCTTCAATGATTTTATATGATGTGCCTCTAAATAACAACCCCTTTTATTACAAGTTTGACAAGTCCAATTATCTCTTTTAAAAACATCACTTCTCCATTGTTTATATTTGTCTAATTGAGGGATTAACCTTCGTAAATTTGTTTTTCCACCTTGCCAGTTCCTACTATTCTTTCCAGTTTTTCCTAAAAGAAATTTTCTAACACCTTCTCTAGCACTTTTTGGAAGCTTGACCCTACTATCCGTCTCTTTGGTTAATCCTTTATTCCATCCCTTATGACCTTTTTTGAAAGATGTTTTATTTGCTTTATTGTTTACCATTCTCTCTCTCCTTCAGAAAAAATAACCCTAATCACAATCATAAGGTCTTTATTTGTCGTCACTTGATAATCACTTAATTGCTTCATTTTTCACTCCTTTTTGTTTTGATGATTTTAATTCTTCAATTTGTTCAAACAAAATTGAGAAATGTTTTTCGATATACTTGTAAAAATCTTTTTTATTTTTAAATGAATCGTCCCTAGTCCAAACTTCTCCTTTGATTAATTCTTTTGGTCTAAATTTTGAATATAAATCACATTCAAGAAACTGCTGCAATCTTCCTATGGCGTCTTCTAATGTTTTTGGATTATATATCTCTACCGTAGATTTTTTCACTTCACTATTATTTTCATGGTCTGCGTCTTCTTTATCCATAAGTTCTTTCCAATCCTGTGCTAGTCCCCCACAAGACATTCCTTTCTCTTCTAATGTTTCTAAGAATGTCTTTGTCATATCTGCCATCCAATAGTTAATTTCCATTCTTTACCTCGTCTAAGACATTGTTGTCGTCTTTAGTTTTATGTAATGCGTCGTCTATTCTTTTAGTTGCTAACTCAAAGTATTCTTTATCTAATTCTATTCCTATAAAATCTCTATTAAGATTCTTACAAGCTACTCCCGTTGTTCCATACCCCATGCAGTTGTCTAAAACTAAATCTCCTTCGTTTGTGTATGTCTTTATTAGGTATTCAAAAAGTGCTACTGGTTTTTGTGTTGGATGTAATCCTGCCTCTACGTTATATTTTTGCCATGAACTTGGAACTCTCAAATCTGAAATCGCATGATGCTTTCTTCCTTCAAACTGCCTAGTTCCTTCACGATGTTGTGAATTATGCTCTACTTTATATTTGGCTCTACTCAATCCTCCACCAGTTCTCTCTTGCATTTGTCGGTTATATGTCCATCTTTTATTAGCAAAAACTAAAACTGACTCATGTTCCTTCATTGGTTCTCTGACTGTATTGGCGAAATTACTTCCCCTGTTTTTTATCCATATCCACTCATGTTTAAACATTTCTGGATTGCTTAGAATTAATGCACTCGTGAATGGTTGCGATGATGTAAGCACAATAATTCCTTCATCTTTAATCACCCTCTCATATTGTTCCCAAAGTTTATCAAACGGAATTATTGTGTCCCACTTGCAAGTAGTCGTTCCGTATGACAAATCGCATAAAATCATATCTACAGATTTATCCGTAATATCTTTCATTAACTCTAAGCAATCTCCTTGTAATAATTGTTGTTTTACCATGTTTCTAAGCTTTGATACCCCATGCTTTAGCGTGTGGGAGAATCATTTTTTCACCTTAAAAGTTTTTCTATCTTTGAACTCTGCTAACTTTCCTTCATTCCATCGAGATGTTGGTCGAAGATAGCCAACTACCCTACTCCAAATTTCGCATTTTGTTCTTGCCATCAAAATATTCTCCCAGTCATTGTATTAATAGATATTTCTTCTTGCTTAATAATGTTCTCTTCTTTCAAAACAACGAACTCTCCCTGGTGAAAAATAATTGGGATTAATCCTTTTTTTGTTTTTATGAAATAGCCCTCTTTTATAAGATTCTGAAATTTATGTCTGATTCTTATTATTTGATTTATAAAAGACCCTCTTCAGTTAATGCGTGTTTAATTTCTTCGATATTTTCTCCGATTGTCAATTTTCTTAGATTACTGCCGCTGCTTCCCTTCACGTAGATTATTTTTTCTTTTTCTAAGAAAGTCACTATTTGACAAATCCTAGAAAAATTCAACTTCTTATTACTAGGGTTAGCGTCATAACACTCGAATATTTTTTTAGAATTAATATCTACATTCTCATTAAACAAGTCCATTATTATTTTTAGAATATTTTTGTGAATCCATGGTAGGTCTAAGATGATTTCTAGAAGCAGTCTTTTTCTTAGATTATTATTAACATCCGTAATTATCTCATCCGTAATTTTTTTACGATTCTTTTCTGCGTGTTTTGCGACATTTGATAAAAGTAGTAATCCGTATCTTGCGTCTTCTCCTTCTTGAATACTCAACGCAGAAATATATTGTAGACTTCCTTCATCAACCTTTCCATCATGCACCGCCCCCTTATCTACTCGGTCTTGTAAAATATTATAAATCTCGGTTGGTTGGTATCTTGGGAAATGTATCCTATCTCTAGTTAATGAACTTCGAGTGTTTGCTTTCAAATCTTTTGTCATAAGTGCGTCATTTGTTATTAATATATATCCGTAGTGAGTTTCTTCCTGGCTTAATTTTTTTTGGTCTGAATTTTGATAAAATGCCATATCCTCATTAAATCTTGAAATTGTAAAAAGTAGGTTATTTAATTCCTCTGCATTTTTTATTTCGTGAACTTCATCTATTACTAATAAAATTGATGATTCTGATTTTGCTAGATAGTCTACGATTTTAGTATAGCAGTCTGCGGAGGTTCTTGGTAATTTTTTATCTCCAGCAAGTTGTTTAAGCATAGCCTTCAAAACTTCATACTTTGAACGTGCTTCAGAGCCTTTTATGAAAACAATCTTTATTTTCCTCTCTACCTTATTAGATTCTTTCTTGAAGTTTTCTAGAACTTTTTTAACCAAAAGTGTTTTTCCAGTCCCCGAACTCCCCGAAATAATTAATGAAGGTAATGATGGATGTTCTCTAAAGAAATATGATAAATGGAAGCTTAACTCTTCAATCTCTTTCTTCCTACCGATAATCTTATTCGGCATATATTCTGGTGAAAGATATTTTTTATCCTTGATGATTTCGACCACTTTAAAATCCATAACTATTTTAAATGCTTACACTATTTAAACCTTTACTATTTTAAATGCTCACGATTATTAATTGGCTAAATAGTAATTATAAAGTGATACTGCATTTATGAAAGGTAGTGTTTATAATTACTATGTTTTTCATTTTAAAAAAAATCCCCGCCTAAAAAAACATTTTGCTGGGGACTTTGATTAAATGGCTAAATGCTTTTCGTAAAAAAGTGTCGAAAAAGGGTGAGTAATTATGTTTTTTTTATTTTGAAAATTTTAGAAAAAAGTTGGATTTGGAAAAACCTATTGAATCGCTTTTCCGACTATGTGGAACATCACTTGGATGAAATTCCAGGCGGAAAAAATTTCAAAAACACCAAATAGCATTTAGCATTTAATCATTCCAACCATGTTTTCTTTTAAAACACAATTCAAATGATAGGGAGATAGTATTTAAAACTTACTAAAAAGAATGATATGATAAAAGCGTCCCTTATTATGGGGGAGATTAATAAAAGCAAATTTAAACACAAACATTTATAAATAACTAAATAGTTAATTAGTTATGAGTTCACAAAAACATTTATTTTTATCAAAAAAAATTACCGAAAGTATAACTGGTAATTGATAATAAAACTCACTTCGAGGAGAACTGGCAAAATGAATAAAAGAGGAATAATAACAATTATCTGCATGATGGCTTTACTAAGCTTAGGTTTCTCTTCTGCATATACTGTTAACGAAGAAATGCCATTAAGCCTATCTATGAATTGTGGGGAAGCACCCAAAGATTTATTTCTAACAATAACTTCTGATAGTGAAGAATCTATTGATATAGAAAATGGAATAAAAGGAGATAGTAGTATTGAAATGTTTTTACACCCTATTGAAGTTAGTTCAACAAAAACAACCTTAGATTTTACTTTCGTTCTACGTTCATGTGAACCAGGAAATAAACAATTTTCATTTAAAATTAATGATGAAGTAAAAAATATAGAAATTAATGTTTCTGCGGATTTATTCCAACTCAAGGGTAGTTATGGGGATGGCTCAATAACATTATCAGAAGGAAGGTCTATGGATATTGGTGGAAAGGTAGAATTTTCAATACTTACTTCTGGAGATGAAACTTCTAGATATATGGTTGAATGTGAAAACTCCGAAGAAGGAATATTAAATGTTGGAGAAAGTCTTGATATAATTTGTGATGGAGAAAGTTTTAGATTTGAATTAGTAGATTCTTTTTCTGATTTAGACGCTGCAATTATAAAAGTTTTTTCTTCTGAATCTGGCTATGCTATTACAAAAACTGATTCAGATTTAAATGAAGCTGAATGTATGTTAGGTATCGATACCCTTGGTGCTAAAGTTAAAAGAGGAAATATCTTCGCTATCAAAACAATTAACTCAAATAATAATCGTTATGTCGACGGAGTTTCTGTAACTGTTTTAGACCAAACTGGCGAAGAATCTCCAATAAGCGGCGTCTCTTCTAATATAGGTTTCTTTTCTGAAAGATTATCTGGGGAATACGAGCAAGACATTGTAGTCCAATTAGAGAAGGACGGATGTGAGCCTTATACTAATGTTATTTTATTTGAGAGAAGTTATAGTGATTATGTTGAAGACCAAACAGAAGAAGAACTACAAAAAACACTAAAGCTTGATATGGATTCATTATTTATTGTAGGTCAAGAAATTACGGCTACGGCGACTAATTTGAAAGAAGAGGCTATCGATAAAGCAACTGTTAAAATAACAAAGCCAGATGATACTACTTTTGAGATATTAACTTCAGAATCTGGTTTGATAAAATTTACTCCCGAGGTTGCAGGTCTTTGGAAGATTCAAGTTACTAAAGATAATTTTGAGCCATCTACCTTATACGAGATTACTTCTATAAGCGGTGAATATGATATTGTAGCCTTAGTCGACGGAGATGAGACTAGTAGATTTGAAAAAGGCGACGAGATTGTCTTTGAGTTAAGAGATTCAAACGATTCTATTGTAACTTTAGATGTTGAGGCGACATACGGAAACGATAAGGTCGAATTTGTCCAGGGTGTTTCAGAAGAGGTCGAATTTGAAGATGATTACGAATTAACAATCCCAGAGACAAATGGGTATGAAGAGACTGATTATAAAACTAAAAAGGTTGATGGTAATGGAAATTTTATATATTGGATTTTGGGGATAGCAGTAATATTAATCGCATTCGTCGTTATTTCTATAATGAGGGGTAGTAATTCTGGAAACAAAAAACCAAATAAAATGGAAGTCCAGTTAGGAACTCATAATTAATGGTAAAAGAACAAATAAAAAAAGCATTTAGTAAAATCTTTAGTGGTGAATCAGAAGAAATTAAACACGTAGAGGTCAATCCTCAATCCGTCGAAGATAATCATATTATAAAAGCCCAGCAAAATCAAATAGCAGAGCTTCAAGGAAGTTTAACAAGGAAAACCGCAGAGGAAGCGGCGGAAAGAGAAAGTGCGAAAGACATTGAAGATGAAGAAGTTATTAAGGCTAATTTAAACGAGCAAGAATTTGAATTACAAAAAAGAAGTTTTGGCAAAGCTTTTTCTATGAAACAATTTTGGGCTTCCTATTTCGGTGTCCCAGTAAATAAGGCACAAAATCCTGGAACAAAATTGGCTAAGGCTTTAAGGTATGTTACTTTTGATAGAAGTTCAGATATTGCACCATTCGATGATATTATGCTATCTGGGAATTATTTTGTATTAACAACTAAGAATAATAAAGTTGTTTTAAGAACTCAAGAATTGAAAGATATTTTTCAAAGCGTTGGTGCATTATCTCGAGATATTTCTTCTGGATTGATTCCTATTAATTTAGACGCTGATGGCGGATATGTTGAGAATCTTATGATGTGGAAACCAGCAGAGGTTGTCAGCGGAGAGGACGGATTTGAATATAAGACTGCAAGGAAAGAACCACTTTATAAAATGCTCCAGGATAAGGAAGAACAAATGTCTGAATTAAGAGAAAGACTAGAAGCTGAAGAATTAACAAACATCGAACAACAAAATAAAATTAATGATTTACAATCTACAGTAAGGGTAACTCAAACAAGTGCGGAGATTTCAAATAATGAAAAAACCAAAATGGCTAGTAAGGTAAGTGAGATTGAAAAAGTATTTATGAGAACCCAGCAAGACCTAACAAGGATTCAGACAATTTCTGTTATCGAACAGGATAATATTCAGAAGTTAGAAAAACAGGTTGTGAAATTAAGGGCTGAAGCAGAAAGGCAGGGGGCAACAACCGCATTCTTAGACGCAATAAATAAAATAGAACAAATTGCAGCGGTTACTCTACATAAAGATGTAGCGGTCAGCAAAGCAGCCGAAGCAGTTAAGGTAGAGCAAACATAATGGCTCAACGAGAAAAAACGAATGCGATGATAGTTATTTCAGTTATTTGGAGAGAAAGACCAAATGCTGCTAATTTTAGAGAAGTCATAAAAAGCTTAGAAGGGATTCTTAGCACAAAACAAGTATATCATTCAATTCAACGTTTAAAAGAAAAAGATATTCTTAGAGTTTATATGGAAGAGGGAATTAAATATGTCAAAGTAAAAACCTTCAGAGAACCAAGAACAGAAGAAATATTAATTGAGGCAGGTTTATTATGAGATTTGATTTAACACAAATCTACCATGGTTGTCCTAAGGAGCTTGAGAAGAATTTATGCGATTTCTATTATCCATGTTCAAAGTTAGTTATGAAGTCACAAATATTTCCACAGCTCTCCGAGGATGATTTATTTATGAGGATAAGCGAAGTGAAGGAGAATTTATTAATAATTTTGGCGAGGTTTTCTTCATTACTAAATCAAAATAATAATCCTAAATCAAAATATGAATTATCATTGAAATTGAAATTTATAGAAGATATTGGAGAAGTTTACAAATCAATAGATAAAGAATCTGCATTAAAATTACTAAATATAAGAAACAATAATTTTCCAGTTTATTATAATATGATTAATGATTTTGTTTCTATTTTTGATTTCGTAATCTATCAACCAATAGTAGCTGCAAATAAAAAAGAAATCAAAGAGTTGGAAAAATATGTATTAGAAATTTTTAAAATCTCTTCGGCTAATTGTGCGATTCTAGGTCACTCAATTCGTTCAGATAATAAAACTACACAAACTAGTAGAGGAAATTTATCGAAATCATCGGCTACAATTTTAAATGAATTTGCAGGGGCTGGTGACGATGGGTCTTCAGACCCTACAGACCCAGAAGAAGAACCAGAAGAACCTACAAAAAAGCCAGTAGTTGAAATAAAGAAAAGAGGGAGACCAAAGAAAAAATGTTAGAAAAATTAAAACAAATATGGAATGGAACTCCTAAAGAGCAACCTCAACAATATCCAGATAGCTTCTTGCTTGTAAAATATTCAAACGTTGCTACAGAGGACGGTACTGAAGATGATTCAAATAAAATAATTTTGTTTTATACATTTAATAAGTTTAATCGAAGAGTAGTAAAAACATTTCCATATTCAGATGAGAGACTTATGACGCTGCAGAGAGTTTATAATGTTCCATTTTTCGATAAGACCGAGAAGAGTATTAAATTCCCAGTATTCGCAAAAATAAATCCAGGTGAGGCGGTTTACGTAGAATGATAAGAAACTTTGTTAAATTGTTGCCATACTGGTTAGTTATGAGAATTTGCAGAAGCATAAATGGCTCTTATGGAAAATTGAATACTGGCGGAAAAGATTATGATGTTAGATATTTTCAAATAAGCGAAGGCGAGATTGTAACATTTGCTCCAGAGTTACAGAAAATTTTCGATGAAAGAAGGAAGGAAAAAGTAGAAAGTAAACGAGAGAAGAAAAAGAATAAGTTATGGAAGAAAGTTTCAAAAGACTACTCGACGAAGACTTCTATAAAAGAAAAATTTGAAGAAGAAGAAAAAGAAGAAAAAGAAAGAAGGGAGTGTGGATTTGAATGAGATTTTTATTTGTTAAGCGAGGCTGTAAGGCGTGTTTAGAATTTAATAGAGTTATTCCTAGGATGAATCTATTATTACCCCTTAGTCTTCAGATTAGGATTCTGGAAAATTGGGAGTATGAAGTTTTTGGTGTTAAGATTCATCTAATCCAGGAAAGACTTACTTCAGAAGAATTTACGGACTATCCACTTTTATACTTAGACGGAATTATCTATACTGGCGGACAGGCTGCAAATATTATTAATTCATTCCTAAGAACCTATTTAAAAGACGACACATTTATTGAAATATGAGCGACTGCAAACATCGAAGAATAAAGAGAAATTTCCCACACGGGCATAACGCTAGACCCGTAAGGTTCTGCAAAGACTGCGGAGAAATAATTTCAAACAAAAAACTCAAAAATGGAAAAAACAAAAAAAGAAATTAGAGAAATTATGAAAGAAACCTGTAGTGGATTAGAACATTGTTGTACTATGGATAAACCATGTGATAGTAGAAATGAATGTCTTATGAAATTAGGAATAACCCCAGAAGAGTTTTTAAAAATAAAAAAAGAAGCTATAAAATCATTTATAGATATTGCTAATAATAAGCAAAAATTATTCTTATTAAAAGACCTTCCATCAAATATAGGAATATGGCTATATGAAGATTTTTTATTAGAAATAAAAAATAAGTTACTTAAAGATTTCAAAACATATACTGCAATAGCAGAAAAATTTAATATCAATCGTGGAACTGTTTTTAATTATTTAAATAATGATAATAGCATTAATATAAAAACATTCTTAGATTTTTGTAAATATATAGAAACTCAAAATATAGAATACAGAACAAAAACAATAAAATCAATATCTAGTAGAGCTAGTAAAATTACTAGACCAAATTTACCAATAAAAGAAACTCCAGAAATTTTTAATATAATCGGTCATATAATTTCAGATGGAAGTGCCACTACGGGTCAACATCCATCATACATAAATTCTGATAAAACATCTATTTTACTATTTCTAGAAAAGTTAAGAATGTTCGGGACTATAGAAACAAATACAATTAAAAGAAAGAAAGTTAAAAATTTTCATAAGCAAGTTTATAATTTATATTTTCCAAAAGTAATATCAGATATTTTAAGCAATTTATATAAGATTGATTTTAATAAAGATGAGATTCCACAAAGATTATACAACCTACCAAAACAATATGCAAAAGAATTTATTAAGTCGGTTTTCGATGATGAATCAACAATAATAATAAAAAATACGTCCTGTTCAATTAGATGTACTATGGTTGATGAGATGTTTGTCTTTGGACTTAAAAGGTTATTGCTAACAAAAACTAGTCTAAAGAAAAACCAGCTAACACTAACAAAATATTATAATAAGAAATACAGAAAATATTATTATAATTTATGGATTGTTAGAAAAGGTGTACAAGTTTATGCTAAAGAAATTGGTTTTGATAATTTAAGTAAGAAAAACCAACTTCAACTTTTTATAAAATTGAAAGGAGGAAAAAATTAAGATGGTAAAACAAACTATTCACAACGAATGTAAGGCAGAAAACGGAGAACTTAAATGTCGACGTTTCAGAAAAAACACAGATGGAACGGAAGTTAATTTAGCTTCAGCCTCTAGGAGAGTAGACGCACAATGCAAAGAAGTATCAACTCACATGAGCGGAGAAGAAAAAGAACTTGACAAACTAAATGGTTTTGTGGACGGAAAGCTTAGTGTGAAGTGTAAGAGAGAAAAAGCTGAAACTCCAGGTGATTATTAAGATGTGGGGCATAATAGCAATTATAGCAACAGTTTTATTTTTTATTTATTGGCTAATGAGAAAACCGAAAGAGAAGGATGATGGATATGGTAGTGTCCAAAGTAGTGTTAAAAGTAGTGGCGGACTTTTCGATAAAGTTAAGGACGCTTGTTGCACCAGAGGAAGATGATGGGATTATTCGGAAACGAAAACGAACTTGAAAAAGAAGGAAAGCTTTCAGCGAAGGATGTAGGATTCGGAGAAGATTCCTTCGAGGCTCTTAAACACGCCTGTGGCGAAGAGAGCCATTGCCTTTGCGATTTCATAAACCACCCAACTCCAGGAACTCTTCAAACTGTGAATAAAGCCAGACAACGAAGAACAGAATTAATGGAGTTAATAATTATTTCTACTGGGGCAAAACTAATCGGTCAGCAATGGTGTAGGATTAAGCACCTCTGCACAGAGGCTGTAGGTTGTCAAGAATTAATCGCAAGACATTCAGTTTTGAAGAATTTCAAATTAGCTGCAGAGATAGGAAAATTACATCAAAATATTTATTTAGAATACTTGACAGTCTTGGGATTCACCGAGCAAAATCTAAAAAACGAGACCTCTGCATAATGCCATTCTCTAAGAAGTCAACTGGAGAATTTTATTTCGACGACCTAGATTTACAAATTCTAAAAATATTCGCAGACCTAAACGGTAAAGATTTGAAGGGTTATCCGATGATGAGAATACTTTTTCCAAATTCTAAATCCGAGGCTGAAAGGAAGCAGCATTATAGCACCATGAAGGGTAGGATTAACAGTTTATCGAAGATAGGAATTATAAAAATAAAAGAGAAAAAAGACGGAACTCCAATTTGGGAAGTTTCTGAATATAATGTATGTTTTAAGAGGATTAGAATGCCCGACGGTATGAAAAATTTTATCGCAGCGAAGGTTAATGGCTCTTGGCAGATTATGCAAATTTAATCTACTCCCTTTAATTTATGGTAGTGTTTTATAAATAAGTTGTTCTTATGTTAATTATGGCAAAAAACGAAATGGGAATTTTTGGATGGGTTCTTTACATCCTTCTCGTAGTCGGTGGTCTTAACTGGGGACTTGTTGGTTTATTCCAATGGGACTTAGTTCAATTCCTATCTACTGGGGCAGGTTCGGTCATTGTTGATAGCATGACGCAAAGAATCGTCTACATTCTAGTTGGTGTTGCTGCGGCAATCGCTACTGGTATGATTCCTAAATTAGCTAAAGATTAAATTCAAAAATTAATGATAAATTAGTTTATCAATAGTTTTACAACTAAATCCCAAGGAGAAAAAATGGCAAAAAGACAAACAACCAAAATCGGCGTAGCTCGAAAGAGATGTGCAGGGAAGAAAGGCACAGCTTTGAGTTCTTGTATGAAGAGAGTTATGAAGGGCGGAAAATCTGGTCGAAAGAAAAAGAGATAAATTCTCTTCGCAATTCGGTAGTTATACCAATTTATTTTTAATTTTTTAAAAGACTACCATCATAGTCTATAGAGGACAATCCCATGGGATTATCTCTCGGAGTTCTGCCAGTTCTCCTCGGATGAAACCATGGTTTATATTCAATGGCAATACTAGATTTAATTTATTATAACCCCATTAGGCTAAAAATTGCCGAGTTCTTACAAATGCAATTATTTGTCGGATTTGATGTTTGGATGATTGTGCATTTATTGACTGGATTTCTTATTATGTTTTTCTTAGTAAAAATTTTCAAAAACAAAAACAAAAATCTCCTTTTAATTTTTACGATTTTAATTTTATCTATGTGGGAATTTTATGAACTTTTTAATTTTTTAAATACGAATCGATTCTTTGTAGCAGAGACAATTACAAACCAATTATTTGATTTAATGGTCGGATTCATTGGTGCGATAATTTGCATGATTAGTTGTAAATAGTTAAATTTATAAATAAAAGAAAGCTTATAAAACAATGAAAAAGAGTAATTTATTTTTAGTATTGCTGGTAGGGATTTTTATGTTTTCTATAATGGGCGTTAGTGCTGTAGGGTGTAATTATAATTCCCCAACAGAGTCTACATTAAACCAAGATTATATTTTTACTAATATTTCTACCTCTACTACCGAAGAAAACTATGCCTTTTCGGACTTTAATGGAGACTTAGCACTATATCTTAATATGGATGATGTTGATTCAAATGGAGTCCCAAGAGATTTAAGTTTTGGTAAAAAAGTTATTACAAGAGGTGGGTCTGCAACACAAGACGATGGCTATTGGGGAAAATCATTTAATTTCTCTGGAACTTCTTCAGATTATATTAAGGTAACAGATGGTCAGTTAGATTTTTTAGGGAATCAAGTAACTATTTCCTATTGGGCTAAAAGCAATATTAATAAATCTTCATTTAGTGATGGGATAGCTTCTCAATTTTATATTTTTGAGAATTCGGCGAATAGACTTTATTGCAGGGGCGGAGATGGTTCGCATAATTTTTCTTGTTATTCAGTCATAGATGGAAACACCAAACAAATTTTAAATTATGACGGAGAGTTAAATGAAGAAGAATGGAATAATCATCTTATAACAATTAATGGAACAAATATAACATTTTATTTGAATGGAGTTAATGTAGCAAATGATGCTCTTGGGGCAGATTTTTCGACATTAAAAAGAAACTTCTTTGTAAGGCTTGGTGCTGATGATTTCCCAGCCCGTTCTTGGAATGGTCAACTAGACGACTTTATAATTATAAATCGCCTGTTAGACCAAAATGAAATATCCTCATTATATAATGCTACAGAAAATCAGTATTACCACAACAACACAGACTTAGCTTATTCTTCTTACTTAATTCAATCCTTTTCAGTAAATAAGACTGGTGATTATATAATAAACGAAACTTCTGTTGATTTATCACAAGGAGCTTCTTCCAATATTGGTGCTTTTAGTCCAGGAAATCAAACAACTTTATCTTCATATTTTACACAATTAGAAGTAGAAAATTCTGGAAGTTCTTTCTTAGAAATCTTCGCAAGTAACGGAACTTCAAGCTTAAATTTTCAAGACGGTCTTCTGTATAAAAACTTAAGTGTCGGGTCTTTAGATAATATAACTTACGATTTTACAATCATGCCAACTAAAAAAACAGACCAGATTTTATTAATTCGTTTTGATAACACAACTTACCCATATGACAACGGAAATAATTCTTTTGATTTCTCAGATAATCATCTGTTAACGACTCACGCTGGGACATACACTCAGGGAAAATTTGGTTATGGTATTGACACTTATGGGAACAGTATTACTGTTGCTAATGATGATAGTCTAAATGTTTCAGACGAAGGTGAATATTCTATTAATATGTGGGTACGTTGGACGGGCGGGGATATTCAGGGGCTATTCTCTAAGGGTGCTTATAATGACGCAGGACAGCCATACGCCGTGTATTGTTATAATACGGGTTCTTGTAAATGGTGGACTAAGGGATTAAGTGACGAAGACTACCAGACTTCAGTTGGGCTTTTAGAAGTGAATGAGTGGGTTATGGTGTCATTCGTTTGGAACGGAACGACTAAATTAGTTTATAAAAACGGTGATTTGTTTGGAAGTGAAGTGGCTACAGGGACGCTATTGTCAAACTCCGAAAATTTGAATATTGGAGATTCTGGTATTAATCAAGATTTCAACGGAACTATAGACGATTTCTCATTATTAAATAGAACATTATCTGCTTTAGAAATTCAAGACCTTTATATCAAAAGAGACACCTTCTATTGGAAAATAAAAGCTGATGATGGATATGGTGATATAAATAGTTTTCAAAATATTTATTTATCATGCTCGTCTACATCTTCTTGTAATTCCGAATTACAGTCTTCAAATCCTGGGCAAGGAGTTATTATTTCTAAGGATTTTGCTATTACTAGGGGAAGTCCCATACAACTCAACAAAGAAGGAGTTATCCTAGACGGAAATGGACATTTTGTCGCTGGACAAAACGGGGATTTTGAGATGATGATTAATATTTCTAATCAATCGGTTGTAGTTAAAAATCTAAGAATAAAAATTGGAGAGATGCCTTTTTATATCAATACTGGAAGTGAAAACACAATAATTCAGAATGTCTCATTCTTTCAAGGGAATCGACAACCTTCTTATGTTTATTCGGATAATGTAACCTTTAAAGAAAATACGTGGACATCGACTTCGCAATCTTCTTTAAAGATTTATGGAGACAATACCAATATAACAAATAATACTTTCAGATATGGATTACAGCATGAGATAAGACTTGAAAGTGGAAGTCAAAACACAATGATAAATGACAACCAATTTGTAAACAATTATGGCGAAATTTTAAATGTTCCAGGCACAGCAACAGCCTCAGCATCTAATAATACTTTTACTTATGGAGATAATTCTACGATGATTAATCAAAAGGAAAATAGACAGCATTATTCTATTAATGATAATATAATTTTTAATCTAACTTTTTACAATCCAAATGGAACTACTTGTTCTGACTGCTCTTATAATCTGACAAAATATTCTCCAGACACGATTACAGAGACAAGGAGCGGAGAGAATTTATCACTTTCATTCACTCCAACATATAAAGGAATCCATTCGGTAAAAATCAACGTTACAGATTCAAATGGGAACTATGCCGAAAAGAGATTCTTCTTCTGGGTCGGAATGACGACTGAAAAAACAAGATTTTATTTATCCGATGAAGTTCCATCACATTATCAATATGCTTCTGCAAACGAGACAAACAATGCAATAAACGACCCATTTTCTTCAGCAGTTGACACGTCTATATTAACTTCAACTATTCCATCTGGAGAAAAAAGTAGGGCTTGTTTATCTTGGATTCAATTATCAATAGATGAAAAATTGGGTTATCTTCCACTTTATATTACTAAGCTGAATATTTCAACTTATTATTCCTCTGATGGTAATATTTATTTAGGATTTAATAGGATTAATGAATTTGGTACACCTGATGAATATGATGGGACTTTGATGGATAACTATACTTTATTGACTGGGACTGGAGGAACGAGACTATCTCCAGTTTATAATTTTACAAGTCAAGAATACAATAATCTTAATGTCTTTTACGACGCTGAATGGTCTGAATATATGTTTGGAATCCAGTTGGCACAAAATTCTCAAGACCCTTGGCTAATGGGTAACGATACTTTTAGGTCTTTTACAGATTTCACTTATTTAGTTACAGACTTAGATTTATCCTATCTTACTGATAATGTTTCTATCTTAGAGTTCTCTCATAATTCCGATAAGACAATTTTAGATACGACTTTGGACGGACATGATAATGCAACATTAGTATTTAAAATGAAGGATTACTCTTCAGATTATACAATAACTTACGACGGGGTTGAGTGTTCTCTTAATGATAACTGCACAATCAATTCCCAATCGAATGGCTTAATTAACATTACAGTTACTCTTGGTTCTGAACATTCGATTTTAGTTAATGGATATGTTGCTCCTTCAAGTAATACTGGCGGCGGCGTAAGCGGCGGAGATTCATGTTCTCCTGTTTGGGATTGTGGTTCTTGGTCTTTCTGTAATAACGGAATCTCGACTAGGACTTGTAGCAAATTAAACTCTTGCTCTTCTAATAGCAATAAGCCAGACACAGAAAAAACGTGTTCTGTTATGGGAAGTTTGATTGAGAAGATTGGTTCTCCAGTTATCGACCCAATAATCCAAAGACTAAACTGTGGTGCTAAACCAACATTTGGAGAATGGGGAGAATGTAATTCAAATGATATTACAACTAGAATTAATTATGAATGCACAGCTGAAACAAATTACGAATGGTTAAGCTTTACCGACGAGAAAGTATGTTCAAAGAACAAAGGAACATTAAGCAGCTTCGGTGATTTCTTCACGAAGACAACACCAGACTTCTTTACAAAATCAATTCCAGACTTCTTTAAGAGCGTTTGGGACTTTATTTCTTTCTGGAATTAGTTATTTAGTTAATTAGTTAAAATAGATACATTTAAATAGTTAAATAGTTAATTAACTATATGGAAAAAACAAACCAAACAACTGACTTAAAGGTCGGGGATGAGAATCCTGTCAACAGAACATCTAAAGTAAATGCACCAAGTGTTTATTTAGTAAGCACACAGAAGCAAAAGATTGCAGCAGAGAAAGATTGTATCGAAGCAATCTATTTCGATGGCGATAAGAGATTATTGACATACGCTGGAATCAGTTACCAGACAGCAACCCTAAAGCTTATCGAGTTGCAGAATAGAGAACACAAGGCAATCACAATGATTGTTCTTAACGAAGATGTTCTACCAGTAGGAATGACTTCTAGGGATAAGAGCGACTACATGAAATATGTAGTTGCGGAGGCTAACTAAAATGGCAAAACTATTGACAAAAGAGAAAGCTGGTTGGTTTGGAACACCATATGATAAGATGGCTTTCAAGATTGACGAATCGTTAGTCACTCTTGCAGTTAAGCCGCTGTGTTCCGACAAATACGAGATGGTTTCAGTTCCGAAGGAAGTTATCCTGGAATTGGCAGAGCGAATTAAATCTAAAGAGATTTCTAAGAAAGATACTAAAGAAGTTTTGAGAGTTTGGTGGTCTAGCCAAGTCCCAATAAGCGGAAGCCTAGAGACATATCCTGTAGAAAATATTGAACAGGCTAAGGCAAAAATAAATGAACTTACGCAGCGAGACTTGAAAGATAGTTCTGTAACCGATAATGTCGGCGGACTTGAATTTCAGTTCGGCGGAGAATGGTTCGAGTGGTCTGATGAAGAATCTGGTGATGACATCACACAGATTATGGACAGCGAGGGGTCTAACTAAAATGGAGTATCTAAAGTTTAACAACAATCCAAAAGGGATTAAGACAGGCGATTGTGTGATTAGGGCTATTAGCCTAGCACTAGATAAGACTTGGGATGAAGTCTTCGATGACCTAGTGAAGATAGCAAAAGAAAAGTCTTCTGTCCCAAATATGGATATAGTATTTTTTGAATACTTGTCAAGTTTTGATAGAATAACTCCGAAGGTAGAGAAAGGCAAAAAAAGAATGAGAGTAGGAGATTTGCCAAAAGGAACGTATATCGTTAAGGCTGCGAATCACGTAACCTGTGTTAAGGATGGGGTTTTGATGGATTCATGGGATTGTAGAAAGAAGTGTGCCTATAGATATTGGATTATAAAGGAGGCTGACAATTAATACTCATTAATTTGGGGAAGGAAGGGAGTTCAAATTCTTCGGGGTTTGTTTTTTCCCTCCCTTCTTTCATTCAATTAAAAATTAATATGGAACAATTATTTAAACCAATGGCAGAGTTAATCCCAGAAGGAATCGATGGAGACTTTTCTATAAAACATAGATTCATAGGCGGAGAGAGATTGCGACTTGATAAGCTAAGAGATATACTATACAGAAAAAGTGAGTTTAGGGGAGTGAGTGATGGGATTTATTGTATTCTACAAGATAACAGAAAATCAGAAGTTGTTATGAGTGATACGCAGATGGAGAAAACCACAAATGCAAAGTTTTTGTCAGAGGCTAAGGGGGATGTTATGATTGCTGGTCTAGGCATTGGAATGATTCTATTTCCTTTATGCGAAAAAGAGGAAATCAAATCTGTTACTATCTACGAGAAAGAAGCTTCAGTATTGAATCTTATATTGCCGCACCTAAAATCACTCGAGAAAATTAATGTAATCCCTGGAGATATTTTTACCCTGGAAGATTCAAAAACGTATGATACAATCTACTTCGATATTTGGAATAATATTTGCGGAGATAATTATGATGAGATGTTAGTTTTGCATGAGAAGTTCAAAAATAATTTAAGAATCAAAGGATGGATGGGAAGCTGGAGATATGACGACTGCTACAGGCTTAATGATAATACCGAGGCAGATAATACTTGTTGGAGTTGCGGCGAGGAAATCTACGAAATGCTAGGCGATGAAAGCTACAGCAACGAAGACGGAGATACTTTCTGCTGCGAAGATTGTTTGCTTGAGTGCGAGGAGGACGAAGATGAAGATTAATGATTGGCTGAAGATTGTTAAGGGTTGTAAAAAATCTAGTTACAAAGCAAGTGGATATGGATTATCAATAGTCGTTAATCCAGAAAGAACTCGTTTTCAAATTTCTAAAAAGGTTGAAGAAAAAGTTTGTAAGTGCTGCGGTGCTGACTTGACCTTGAAAGATAAGAACCCCCTGGTTATTGTATTCTCCGAGAAGCCAAACAAAAATACTGGTTTATACGGAAGCCTATCAGTTTTTCAATCACATTTACTTTATATGCTCTTTAAAGATAGCCAAGTCCCTTTCGACTACGCAAAATATCACGAGTGCGAGGCTGGAAAGAAATTCATAAAAAATATAAAGGAGGTTAGAAATGGCTGAAGAAAAATTAGAAGTTACAAAACTTAGAGAGAGAGTTGAATACGGTATTGATATTGTTAAAGCAAAAGGATTAGCAGAAGGTATCGCTTTCGATAAGGATATGTTTTTAGAAGGATGTAAGTTAGGGGAAACGATGTTCGTTCGTTCGGAAATTGCATTCTCATCAAAAAGACAATAAGCGATAAGCTTAAATATTTTATTATTTTATTATTTCAGTAGGAAGGCTAGATTAAAACTCTAGGAAGGGGGAAAACAAAGATGGAAATTACAAAAAAAGGAAATTGCGAAGAATGTGGTAAAACATTTATAAAAAAAGGAAAAAAGAGATTCTGCTGTCATAAGTGCAATACTTCTAATTGGTATAATAAGAATAAAGAATATTACTCTAAACAAAGAAAAGAATATTATAAAAATAATTTCAAAAAAATCCAAAAAACATACTTAGCCTATAAAAAAAATAATCATGATAAAATAATCATGAAGCAGAGAGAGTATAATTCTAAACCAGAAATAAAACTAAGTCAAAAAATATATTCTAAAAATTATCTAAAAATTTCAACTAATAAGTTGAGAATAAAAATCTATGGAAGAGAGTATAGAATTAAAAATAAAGATGAAGAAAGAGCAAGAATTTCTAAATGGATGTCCAAAAATAGAGAAAAATTAAACGAGACAGATAGAATCCGATGGAAGAATGATAAAAACTTTAACATTAAGAGAAAATTAAAATATAGATTGTGGTTTGTTATAAATAAATACAATTCTGATGGAAAGATAATGAATGCAGAAAGTTATGGTGTTAATTATATGGCAATAATAGAACACCTAAAACCCTTCCCGAAAGACCTATCAAAATATCATATCGACCACATAAGACCCCTCTGTAGCTTTGATTTAACAGACACAGAGCAAGTTAAGGAAGCTTTTGCCCCAGAGAACCATCAATGGCTTACAATCAAACAAAACCTAAAAAAAGGGGGAAAGTGGGATGGAAGTTAAAATAAACAAAAATGGAGAATTAATCGTCAAACATAAACTGAAGAGGAATGAAACATATAAAGTTTCAAAGACAGCCAATTTTCAAACAATATCAATTTATCGTAAGCCTCAACAGATAAAAGGGTTTTCAAATTGCACAGAATTTTCAAGATATATTTTTACAGGTGATTATGATAATGTGAATAAAGATATTGTATTAGAGGACGCTGAATATTTACAGCAGAAGTATGACCTCCCACCATTTTATTTATTCACAACAAAAGAAGAAATAGTTTTAGGAGAGAAAAGAGGAAATTATCATTTGGTTAATTTAGCTATCCATAGTTATGAAGATGTAAAAGAAATTATTAAAGAGATTAGAGGGGATGAAAAATATAAGACAATGAATAATAGGTCGCCATATAGGTCTTGGATTCTTCGACTTTCTGGGAAGGGAACGAGGGGCAGACCAAAGTTTTTAGGAACTGTGGGAGAATTAGAGAACCTTAATATAACAATATCATTAGCACATTTAGAACTATTTAAGAAATTATACAATATTCCCGAGATTAAATATTTGAAAAACGATGGAGGCAAAATCGTAAAAATGCAAATTTACGAAACAAAATAAAATGCCATCTAAAAATCGAACCTACAAAACAGCTACGGCTGAAGAATATGCGGCACTTTATTCTCGAGTAGAGGCTCATTTTTCTATTGATGAAATGACGAGAGATAATCTTCTAGAATGGTTAAATAACTCTAGTCTTGCTGACGCACTTGCTTTAACTGGAGAATTAGATTCTAAAATTAAAGAAGCGGAAACAATCGAAGAGTTAAGAGATATTCGTGATGACGCAAGAACCCTTCCAGTCCATAAGGCTGAAATTATGCGTCGTATTGGTGAGAGAGCAGAAGAAATTAAGATTGAAGAAGCTGAAGAATTAATCGCAGTCGTAATGGTGACGCTAGAATCATTCGCAGAAGAAAGAGGAATTATTTTAACCGAAACTACCAAAGGTGGAATCTACTGGAAATGGGGACGTTATCATAAACCAGCAATAGTAATTTTCAAATCTGGAAAAATTTTCGCATGGCGTTACCTTACAGAAGAGGAGATTAAGGATAATGAATAAAAATGGGATTACGTGAATGTAAGTCTTGCGGAAGATTAATCTACCCTTCAGATGATTTAAGTTATGGATGTCCTAATTGTGAAAGCCGATTAATTGGAGAGTATCGAGGGATAATTGGGATGTATATGAGGGAGGCTTCTTTATCTAATTAGTATGGGAACTGAAGAAAAACATCCCGATGGAGAATGTGAGGTTTGTGGCAAGGTATTCCCTAGACCTAACAAATTTAGAACAGAGGAAGAATCTTATCACGAAAAGGACTGTAGGTTGAAGGAGATAAAATAAATTATTGAATCTAAAGAAGAATTTGATAAGTTTGAGATAATTGATGACTTAAAATATATTTCTAAAGTGAGTAGCTTTGGATGTAGATTTATAGAAGGAACTAATAAACCACTTAGAAACAGATATTATCTAAGGATGATTGAGTGCGATAAGATAATTAAACAACTGGGCTTGAATTAAAATGAAATTAAAAAAAACTAGCAAAAGAAGAGAACTAGAAAGTGGATATGTTTCGGTTTATTTTCCAAAACATCCAGGTGCTACTAAGGGCGGCTATGTTTTAGAACATCGATTAATGGTAGAGATTTTTATAGGGAGATTATTAACCGACAAAGAAAAGATTCATCACATCGATTTAAACAAGCACAACAATCACATTAGCAACCTTATGCTTTTTCCGACTAATTCGGCTCACATTAAATTTCACATAAAACTTCGACAATTTGGAATTACTAATCCAATTTTGAGACAGATTAAAAATAGGTGGATTGATTATGAGTAAAACACAAGACATAAAAATTATAAAGGAAGATATTGCAGCAGTTAGAAGAAACATCAAAACGGCAAACGCTCAAATAAAAAATATAATACAAGCCAGAGATTACTTAGTTGACAGATTACCAGAACTACATAAAGAATTATGGATGAAGCAAAACTTTGGAAATAAGAGAAAATGAAATTCAAACATCATGCAACTAACAAGATAATCGAAGTAGAGCCAATAGAATCAGAAAAGCACGAGATTGTTTTTTGTGAAGAATTAAATAAATATTTTAGAGTATCTAGAGGTCAAGGACTTCCGACGACGCTTAAAGGAACATCATACGTATGGATGAAATAATAAAAAAAGCTAATATGGAAAAAATATTATATTTTGATGTTGAGACAACTGGGTTAGATTCAAAAAAATGTGCATTAATTCAAATAGGTGGGATTATCGAGATAGACGGAGAAATAAAAGAAGAAATAAATCTAACAATGTCTCCGACGGAAGAAGACGAAATAGATGAATCAGCACTTGCCGTTATTGGAAAAACTAGAATAGAATTGTTTGAATACAGGAATCAGATAGAAGTTTATTCATTATTCAAAAAAATCTTAGAGAAATATGTAGATAAATATGATAAGACAGATAAATTTAAATTAGTAGCACATAATATACAATTTGATTTTAATTTCTTAATGGAATGGGCTAGAAAAAATCAAGATAATTATTTAGGTAGCTTGATAGATTATAAACAGCAGTTTTGTACATTTAGAGTTTTCCAGGCATTAAAGTTTTTAGGATTAATTGAAAATCAAGATAAATTATCTAATAATAAGTTACAAACATTATGTGATTTTTTAGGTATAAAGTTAGATGACGCACATGATGCAATGGCTGATATAACAGCGACTATGAAATTATATAAGTGGGAAAAGCAGTTCTTAGAGAAACTTTCTAAGGAATAGGAAGTTATTTAAAGTTCTTTTATCTTAATCATGTATGGTTACAAGAAAAATAGGCACTGGAAAATGTAAAGGTTTGACTGGTAGTAAATTAAATTCTTGTATGAAAAGAAATTCTACTAAAACAAAAAGTGCTTCAAAAGTTAAAAAATACAAAAGGGTTTATGGTGGAAGACTTGCTAGAAACCCAGATATTTCAGTTACTCCTATGATGGGTGGGAAGTTTAATGTTCACAATGAAGTATCTGATTATAGTATTGGAGATTACAATTCATCTCAATTAGTTAAATTAGGATTTTCTAAACCAGATATAAGAGCAGTTTCTAGAACTGGAACAGTTAATTTTGTTAAAGTAAAGAAAATACATGAAAATAGATTAAAATGAAGATTTTAAACTCAAAACAAACATTATCAATTTTTTTAGGTATTTTTATGCTACTTAGTATTGCTCCAGTTTATGCACAGCAAAATAGTATATTAAATTCAAATTTTTTAAATAAAATTTCTAGCCATGATGCTAATCAGATTAAAAATATGTTTCAAAATAGATACAAATTAAACTGCTCTGGAGAATGTGAATATTCTGAAAATAATGAACAATTACAACTAGAAGTTAGAAATCAGAAAAGATTTGTATTTCTTAATGTTGATTCAGTAGATACTTATGACTTAAACGAAGACGGAGAAATAATCCGAGCAAGACATAATATCTGGTATAGACTTCTTAATAGAGAAAAGTTATCTTAAATCTATAAAATTATTAATAGCAGCAGACGATTTGAACGCCATCTCAAGCTTATGAGGCTCATGTGTTACCGAATTACACTATACTGCTAGAATATAAAAAATAAAATAAATTATAAATGTTGTGGTTTTACTTCCACATGAAATAAGGGCTTTTATGAAGAATCTTCTTATTCTTCTTTAGAATTGCTATTCTACCTCTAACTCCTTCCTGGCTCTTTTTTGTTGCTTTCGCAATTTCTTTAACCAAGTAAGCATTACCCTTATTTGTTCTCAAGAATTTATCGACGTTATTTTCTTCTCCTGGAGAAGTTCTAACTATCTTAAAATTCTCTGCTACAAAATCTTTTTTACTAATCATTTTACACCTCCTTTTACCAGTTTCAAATCTGCTTCAGCCTTCAACGCTCTCGCCTTCCACTTCTCTCGCTCTTTAGTCCTCTGAACTAAATTACCCAATACCCTGTAACAAACCTCTACGACACCATCAATCTCACCTATACTAATCATCTTCTTAGAACGAAGTTCTTTTAGAACCTCTCCTAGCTGCATTTCTCTAGCACCTGCCATCGTATTTCTCCTTTTAGAATCAATTCACCGAAAATCTTTAGGCTTTCAGTATCCATAAACAACTCTGGCTCTCCACATAAAAATCTATCAACCCATTCATCAAAATATCCAGTCTTCTTATCAAAGTCCAATTTCTCTTTTCCAAATCTTTTAATAAAAAATAATTCTGCGTTGTGTTCTGCAAGTTCTCTAGTAATCATAACAAGCCTCTAATCTTTAATAAGGTCAATAAAACGCCGAATATCGAAGCTGTAAGAACAACTCCAATCCAGAACCAAGGCTCATCGACTGGAATCACATCAAATATTGTTGCCCTACTTTCTCTTTCTCTTTTTTGATTTCTTTTCTTCATTTTTCTTATAGCACCTTGGACAGGCAACTTTCTCTTCACTGATTTGCGGAATGCCTACATTCGTAATTTGGCATATCATCATCATAGTTTTTGTAACAATCTTCATCTGTGGGATTCCCTGCTTAATTTGCTTTTTGCAGAACTCACACTTATAACTCATGTTTAATATCCAGCTCTTTAATTGCTAATCCAACTTGTTCTAAAAATAACTTTGCTCTTCGCTTAGTCTCTTCAAATTCTTCTTTTGACAAAGTAGTTATAAAACCAAGGTAATCTCTACTTAATAAATATCTTGCGTCTGTGACAATCAAATCAAAAATCTTTCCCTTATCGGCTTCAGTTAGTTTTCTTGCCATTAATTGCTTTCTCCTGGAAAACTTAACCCTGCCAAAACAATAACAGCTAACATTAAAAAAGAACGGAAGGCATAAGCTGAATAACTGTGAACAAAGTAACTATGCTGAAAGTGATAAATAAAATTCACAAGAAGACATACTGCAGCCCCTAGAAAAAATCCATTAATCTTCATTAATTTCACCAGTGATTTCTTTAAATCCGCCCTTCCTTCCACAAGAACAACTCTTAGGAGGCTCTGTGCTTCGGATAATAGTTCCACAGCTAGGGCATTCAAACTTCCTTAACTTATCGTCTTCATCTTCTAAGGCTTCTTCTAACTCCTCGTCGTTTTCTTGAGTTCTTGCAGCGTTCTGATTAAATATTCTGTTTGCGATTTTCATTAGCTTATTTCCAGCCTCGCTCTTAATGCTATTCTTAGTAATAATCTCTTCAATGTCTACAGCCAAAGACCTTATAGCTGTTATGTCCTCAAAATTAATCGCTATCTGTTTATCGTTAATAGGTTGAACATTCTTTTTTACTTCTACTGGACTTTCAGCAGAGCAAAGAGAATAAGTTTCTTCAAAAACCATATCAAGTAATTTCAATATTTCATTTCCAGAATCTTCAGTAAAGACAGCATAATTCTTATCTCCAAGTTGAAGAACTCCACCCTTTTCGCCAATCTTTCCCATCTCCTTTTCGATAAGGTCGTTGATACTTGTTTCTATTTTTTCTTTATTCATCATCACCACACTCTTTTACATATTTATAAGACGAAAATACCTCTACCTTACCGTTATGAGCGACACCAATAATTATACTTTTTCCAGAAGTTAGTATTTGCCATGAGCAACCTTTATTTTTACTCAATTCTTTAATTATATCTTCGATTAAACTGTTTTTATTCTTTTTGAATAATTTTTCATCTATATTAATTATTTTATTTTTAACCATTTTAATCTTTAGCTAATTCTAGCAAACAATCTTTTAATATATTATCCCAATAAGCTTTATGCTCACTTTGTTTTGAATAAAAACTACTACGTTCCCCAACAACTCCAGTTAATGATTTCCCATATTCATTAATTTCATCCTTACCAACTATTTTCTTACTGAACAACATAGTGAGTAAAAAGGTTAGGGCATTCTGTTCAAACACAATATTCTTCAAAAATTCTTCTCCATTCTTCTTTAATAGAACTATTTGATTATCTTCAAGTTTTTTTATTTTTATTTCATTAGAAGAATTATTACTATTAATTAATCCATAAACTTTTTGTTCAACTTTAGATAGTTTTTTTTCAAATAGGGAGTTTACTGAATTTTCGATTAATTCTTTATTAAATTTTTCAGATAGCTCTTTTCCAACTTGTTCTTTTATTTCAGATATTTTTTCAGATATTTTGTCCATATTAATCTCACTTTTTATTTTAGAAGATATTTTAGATAAATCATTATTCCCTATATGGTCTGATTTAAGTTTTTCAACTTCATCGCCTAGTTCTCTAATTTTTAATTGCAATGCACCTAATTCCAACCCCATATTAACTTAACTCCACAATAAATTTAACTATTTTCTTCTTCAATTCAGAAGAATCCTCTTCTTCCAAGTTATCAACAAAATCACTAACTTTTCCTCTCAATTCTCTTACTTGCATTTTAATCAAAGTCCTCCGCATTATCAAATAACTTTTCCTTCAATTCTTTGTCAATATGTAACTCTTCTTCTAATTCGTAGCAATCGTCAAAGTTTTTTACATTAACCCTATTACCCGTTTTATAAAACAACTCTTTTATTAATTCTTTAATCGTTTTTATTTCTTTTTTTATTTCTGCCATTTTGTTAATATAATATTGATTCCAGGAAACGCCACAAACTCTCTTCTGGCTTTCAAGTTCCAAAAGGTTTTTTGCGGTGGAGTTCCTTTCATCAAATCATTAATGATATAGTTAATTAACTATTTAACTATTTAAACCTTTCCTTTTTAATTTATCATCTATCCACCCAGCGAATCCTTTATCAAAATATCTATCCGCATAAATCATCTTTATTGCTGCAAATTCTATTAATTCTTTTTTTGATTTTGATTTTAAAAATAACTTATTTCTAAGATATTCAGATTCAAAATCCCTAGGTTGAGGATTCTTAAATTTAGTAGCTGTTGCTAAAATCGTTTCCTTTCTATTATCACTGATTTCTATACGTTCGCAAATCATATCACCATTATCATCTACATAACATCTATTTCTTTTTTTTACCATATTAATCGAGATAAACTACCTCATCTTTTTTTATTCCGAGAGACAATGCCATACTCTTAAATCCTTCACGATTATTAAACATATCATATTCTTTATAATCAGATTCCCAAACAACTTCAATTTTTGGGGTTTGCCGTCCTATCATTGCAGTTATTCTATCTGTATCTCTACCAAGTATATTTTTCTTTATCATTATATCTTTCCCCCATATTTCCAAACCATTAAAAAACTTAATTTTTTTAAATCCTTTATTCTTTAGATATTTCTCACAACTATCCTTTTTAGAATGTATAAAGTTAATACTATTATTAATTTTTACAACATATCTTTCGTCTTTACTTCCTATTTGTTTTACCATTTTGATTATAAATGAGGGCTGGGGATTTGAACCCCGATTCCTAACATCTCCCATCACACGTTTGTTGGATAGTGTGAAACCCTACATTAACTATTTAACTAATTAACTATTTAAGTGTTTCTATTTTAGTTAATTAACTAATTCTTAACCTTTTTTATTTTCGTCACTGACTAGTTGCACAATTCGGTGGGGTGGGGAAG
>Ga0207997_1000188_pt1 | contig 30039 bp, 48 predicted proteins | sample AntAceMetag02UKN_FD_184777 | JGI IMG/M metagenome (GOLD analysis project Ga0207997, IMG submission 184777) | Saline lake microbial communities from Ace Lake, Antarctica - Antarctic Ace Lake Metagenome 02UKN (SPAdes) (version 2) | ecosystem: Environmental > Aquatic > Non-marine Saline and... | reverse complement strand
GTATAGGTAATTCACATGCTGATATACCAGGCCATGATGGTAATATAGGTTATGGGGGAAAATGTTTTCCAAAAGATGTTAATGCTTTTATTAAATGGGCGGAAAGTATTGATATGCATGCAGATATGTGTAAGACAGCAAATAATATTAATGATAAAATTCGTGAAAATAAAGATTGGAATAAAATTGTAGGAGCAACTTCTGAAAATAATTATGAAAAATGTGAAAATATTAAAAGGAAATTGTCTTGATGTATTAAAAGACATGGATGATGAATCTGTTCAATGTTGTATTACCTCACCACCATATTATGCACTTCGTAACTACGGAACCCGTCCTGTAATATGGGATGGTGTTTTAAATTGTAATCATGAATGGATAACAACATGTAGACCACAAACTAAATTGGGTAATGAAGGTTATACAGATCCTAAACATAAAACATTAGCTGATATAACAAAAAGATCACCAGAAGGTCAATTTTGTACTAAATGTGGTGCATGGTCTGGTAGTCTTGGAGCAGAGCCTACCCCTGAACTTTATATCCAACATCTTACACAAATATTTCATGAAGTAAAAAGAGTGCTTAAAAAAGATGGTACTTTGTGGCTTAATATTGGTGATAGTTATGCTGGTAGTGGTAAAGCTGGTAATAATAAAGAATATCAAAAAAAGCATAAAGAATTCGGTAAGATATCAAAACATGAAGAACGATTTGGCTTATCTGGTATAGTACCAGAAGGACTTAAACCAAAAGATTTAATAGGTATTCCTTGGATGTTAGCATTTGCATTAAGAGCAGATGGATGGTATTTAAGATGTGATATAATATGGCATAAACCTAATTGCATGCCTGAATCGGTAAAAGATAGACCAACAAGATCACATGAATATATTTTCTTAATGAGTAAATCAAGAAAGTATTACTATGATACTGATGCAATAAGAGAACCTTGTATATGTATTGAAAAAAAACCAAGACCCTCTGGTATGGAAAGAAATGCTAAAAAATATCGTGATAAAGTAAAATATGGTGGTGGTGGTTCTGGATTTAAAGGACATAGTGGTATTTATAAAGCTGATGGATCATTACTTAATCACCCAAAAGGTAAAAACAAACGCTCTATTTGGACTGTAAATACCAAGCCCTTTAAAGGTGCTCATTTCGCTGTATTCCCACCAGAACTTATTAAACCATGTATCCTTGCTGGTTCAAGAGAGCAAGATATTGTAATTGATCCTTTTGGTGGGAGTGGCACAACAGCTATTGAATCATCTAAACTTAATAGAAAGTCAATAATAATAGAGCTTAAAGATGATTATATTGATATTACTAATAAAAGACTTCAAGATGAAGGCATAACCAGTAAAGAAAATATTAATAGATTTTTTTAAATATTATGAAAGTCGTGCATTGTAAAAAAGAACCGTTTGATGTTTATATCGGAAGACCATCAAAATGGGGGAATCCTTTTATTATTGGTGTGGATGGTACTCGTAAAGAAGTAATAGAAAAATATTTAGAATGGGCACCAAAACAAAAATATTTGATGGATTCTTTACATGAATTGGATGGTAAAATACTTGGTGGTTGGTGTAAGCCTTTATCTTGTCATGGTGATATTCTTATTAAATTAATTGAAGATAAAAAGAAAAAAGAAATTTTAAAAGGTATATTTCAATGAAAAAAAATATTATGAAAGAATATCGTAATGATAAAGGACAATATCATCGTACAGATGGACCGGCTGTAATATATCCTAACGGTTCTAAAGAATGGTGGATTGATAATAAGTTACATAGAATAGATGGACCGGCTGTAATATATCCTAACGGTGACACGGTATGGTATAAAAATGGTGTATTACATCGTAAAGATGGGCCAGCAATAAAATATGTTAATGGTTATAAAGGGTGGTATGTAGAAGGTAAATACTATACAAAACAAAAATTCAATGATTATAAATTAAAATTAAAATTAATTCCATCTAAAATGTGGATTATATGAGGAAATAAATAATGACTACATTAAATGTTATTCCACCACCAGCATCAATTAATATGTTCAGTTATATAGGAGACCATCAGGGATGTGGTACTATAAGAATAATCTATCCAAGCTTGTTACTTAATTATTCAAGAGATCCAAAATATAAATTTAATGCTTATTATAGTTCTTATTTTATCAATGATATAAGATTTTATCAACATTTTACTCTTGTTCAATTTCAGAGAGGATGTACAAAAGAGCATTTCAAATTATTTAAGCATTTTTGTCATAACATACGAAAACAAACTAAAACACCCCTGATATATGAGATTGATGATTTATTAATGAATATACCCACCTGGAATTATGCAAGCGATTATTATAATAATAATGGTGATAGTATAAAAGAAATGATGCGTATAGTTGATGGTATTACTGTATCAACAGAAGCTCTTAAAGACCATTACAAACAATTTAATAATAATATAGAAGTGATTCCTAATCATTTACCTAAATTTATATGGGGTGATGTTTGTCCTAAGTATGATAGACAACCAAGAGAGAAAAAACCACGAATAATATGGGCTGGTAGTGAGAATCATTTTTGTACACCAAAATTAAGTAAAAAAGGTTTGAAAGGTGGTGATTTTGGTAGTAAGTTATTGAATTTTATAAGAAAAACTACTGATATTTATCAATGGGTATTTTTTGGAGCATTACCATTAGAGATTATGGATATTAAAGACAAAATAGAATTTCATCCATTTAAGCCGATAATGGAATATCCATCTTATTTAAAGTCTTTAGATCCTGATATAGGAATGGCTATACTTGAAAAAAATGTATTTAACGACTCAAAAAGCAATATAAAAAGTCTTGAGTACACTACTTTGGGTATACCTGCAGTATATTCAAATGCTGAACCTTATAAAAATATGAAATTTACATGTGATACTGAAGATTGTATAATAGACAGAATAGAATCATTAGCATTTAATATTGATTTACGAAAAGAAATATGGGAAGCTGATTATAATACTGTTAAAGAACAATTATTTTGGGAAGATAATGATAACCTTAAAAAATATGTTAATTCATATTTAAAACTATTTAAGAAAAAAATATTATGAAAGCACATAGAATAGCACATTATAATGAAAAAGAACAGTTACATAGAATAGATGGTCCGGCTTTAGAAGGATTTGATGGTTCTAATTATTGGTATAGAAACGGTAAGTTACATCGTGAAGATGGTCCAGCAATAGAATGGGCTGATGGTGAAAAGGAATGGTGGCATAATGGTATGTTATACCGTACAGATGGTCCAACTATGAAATGGTCTGATGGTACTAAATTTTGGTACATTAAGGGTATATTGCATCGTATAGATGGTCCAGCTATAGAACGTCTTAATGGTCATAATGAATGGTATATAGAAGGTAAACAATATACAGAACAAGAATTTAATGACCAAAAATTAAAGCAACAGTTGATACCACCAGAAATGTGGGAGATATAATGATATATAGAAATGATAAAAAACAATTACATTGTACAACCGGCCCAGCTATAATACATCCTAATAAAGATAAAGAATGGTTTGTTGGTGGTAAAAGGCATCGTGAAGACGGTCCAGCTATTGAATTTGTTAGCGGTTTTAAGTCATGGTGGTATATGGGTAAAAGGCATAGAACAGATGGACCGGCTGTAGAACGGTGTGATGGTACTAAAGCATGGTATATAAATAATAAAGAATATACAGAACATCAATTTAATGACCAAAAATTAAAGCAACAGTTAATACCACCGGAAATGTGGGTCATATGATAACAGAACAAGATACATATACATATTTTAGACAATCACAATCTCGTTTTATATCAAGACCTTATAGATTACCAAAAGATTTTGATAAATTTTTTAATACAAGATTAGCTGCTAAAAATAAAGAAGCACTTGAAATCATTACTAAATGGTTTAATACCAAGTGGTCTAATATAGATTGTGCTAAATTTTTTGATTGCGGTTTTGAATTATTTGGTAAAAATTTTTCATACATTAAATTTTTTGATAGACATGTTATAAATTTCTATAAAGAAAGGGATAAAAATATAAAAAGAACCACTATATCTATGAAAAAATCTATGTTATATTCTATCATATTTATTAAAAAATTTATGAAAGAACGGTCATATAGACCCGATATATCATTATTAACACAATATTCATTATTAACTTTAGATGGTTTAAGATCACCTGTATATCATTATATTAAAAATGATATAGATAAATATTTTTTAACTTTTCTTATAAGTAGAAAACATTTAGCTCTTAATGATAATGATAGAATGTTAATACCATTAGTTATTGAAAATTATAGAAAATATTGTGATGATATAAAATCTGACAGTATTTTTATAAGGAAAATATTAAATAAAATATGATAGCAATAAAAATATATAAAAATAAAAACGGACAGTATCATCGTACAGATGGACCAGCTATAATATATGATAATGGTATTAAAGAATGGTATAAAGATGGTAAAAGACATAGAATTAATGGTCCGGCTTTTATAGGGCTTAATGGCACTAAATCATGGTGGATTGAAGGTGAAAATTATATAGAATATAAATTTAATAAACAAATAAGAAAGTTTATAATACCTAAAGAAATGTGGGAGCTTTAATATGAAAAATATAAAGGGGACAAAACTTTGGAAAACGGGATCTATTCCAACATCAGCTGCTGATATGTTATATGGAACTAAAACAAAAAAAGAAAAAGATAAAGAAAATAATGAGTACATTTACAAAAATTTAAATGAATGATAAAATATAAAGAAAATTAATAATAAAGGAGAATATAATATGTCATCAAAATGGATCAATAAAAATTTGTTTAATTCATATGTTGAACAAAAAGAACAAGATAAAGAAAATAATGATAAAGCATCAAATCGTAATGATATAGCATGGAAGACACCAGAAAGGGGTACAGTAGACAATCCAAAGATTTATGAAGGTAGATTTTTGCCAGATCCTAAAGGTAAATTCACTAAAAAATATTATTATCATATGTATCAATCAGCAGGAAAATGGTTTTTTCAACTTTGTGAAAAAACATTTAATTTTGAAAATTGGTGTCCTTGGTGTTCTGCTGTATCTAAATTGTATCAGGGAACATCTGCTGATAAAAAAGCAGCAAGTAATTTTAAAAGAAAGGTAAGACATATTGGTAATTGGTTTGTAGTAGATGATCCAAGAGACAATGAAATTGATGATGAAAATAGAAAATCAGGCGGTAAAGTTAAAATATATGAATTCCCAACTCAAGTAGAATCAAAAATTAATGGTGAAATTATGGATAGAAAGCGTGGAGCTGGTGCAAGAGTATTTGATCCAGGCGATGATGGTCTTAATTTTATTCTTAAAGTAAAAGCAACCAGACCTGATAAAAATAAAAGAGTATTTCCTGATTATTCAGATTCAAAATTCTCAAATTCCTCATCATCTATAGGAACTGATAAAGAAATTAAAAATATTCTTTCATCTACTTTTGATTTGGATGAATATTTACAGGGTATGAGATCATCACAGGATATAACAAAAGAACTTATTAAGAATGAATTGTTATGGGATATTGTTAGTGATGAATGGTTAAAGTTTATTGGTGGTGAAGATGATAAACCGCAAGAAGAAAAGAAAGATGAAGAAGAAAAGAAAGATAAAAAAGAAGAAGATATTCCAAAAGAATTTGAGGAAAGTTCTATAAAAGATAAATCCAAAGAAACTATAGATAAGAGTTCTGATATACCAGATGAGAAAGAAAAATCTTCTGATGATGAGCTTACAGATGAAGATATTTTACGAGAATTAGAAAGTATATCATAAGTTATAAAAGTCCTCATAATATTATGAGGACTTTTCTGTTTTTTATATAAATATAAATATGAAAACATTAATATTAAAAAGAATAGCAATGACAGAATATGGTACTTTTGGTGTGTTATTAATTAATAACACACCATTTGCTGTAACCGTTGAAAATCCTTGGCTTAATAACAAATCTAATATATCATGTATACCATCTGATACTTATTTTTGTAAAAGAGTAAATTCACCTAAATTTGGTAATACATTTGAGATAACAAATGTGGCTAATAGATCACATATATTGTTTCATTGGGGTAATAGAGATGATGACACTAAAGGATGTATATTGATAGCTGAAGAATTTGGTAAAATAAATAATGAGCCATCAGTATTAACATCAAGAAATGTTGCTGGTAAAGGATTCAACGAATTTATAAATGTATTTAAAGATGTTGATACATTTATGATAAAGATAATAAATATTTTTTAAGGATAAAATGAGATTACGAGAATTTATTAATGAAAGTAATAAAAATAAGGATATCAATATCATAGTTCTTACATCTAGAAAAGATGATAAGGATGGTTTATTTAAAACAGCTAGTCAAATTAAAAAAATATGTATACAAAAAAAGATTAATTGTTATATAGCATTTGTTGAAAATGCTTATATAGATAAAGATAGCACAGGTGATAGTTATCTTAAAAATTTAGATGATGATAAAGGTATAAAGATAGATAGTGATAATACTGTAGCTATTATTAGAGGAAGTGTTGCTTCATTAAGATATAGCTTAAATTTATTATCACAATTAGAAAAGAATAATATATTTTGTATCAATTCAAGAGAAACTTTGGAAGAATGTTCTGATAAATATAGAACTGTATTGCTTCTATCAGACGCTTCTATAATATGCCCCAAAACATCACTTGTATCAGAAGAAAGTATGATTGAAAATGCTTTTGAAAATATAGGTGGTAAATTTCCAGTTATTCTTAAAACTATTACAGGGTCAAAAGGTATAGGTGTTTTTAAAGCTGATACATGGGAAGGATTAAAATCAACTTTACAGACTGTATGGAAGATAAATCCAGAAATAGAAATATTATTACAATCTTATATACAAGCTGATTATGATATAAGAACACATGTATTGAATGGTGAAGTTATTGCATCTATGAGAAGATATAAAGTCGATAATGATTTTAGGTCAAATTTTTCATTAGGTGGTAAAGTTAAGAGTGTAAAATTATCAAAAGAGCAGGAAGATATAGCTATTAATGCTGCAGATGTTGTAGGTGGTATATGGTGTGGTGTTGATATGATGATAGGTAAAGATGGTACTGTATATGTATTAGAAATCAATTCATCTCCTGGTACAACTGGTATTGAAAAAGCTACTAATATACCTGTTGTAAAGAAAGTTATTGATTTTATTATTAATAAAGATAACTGGATAATGTCAACTAAAGAAAGTGGTTTTATCGAAAATGTTAAAATTGAGCAATTAGGTAAAAATTATATTAAAGCTAAAATGGATACTGGTAATGGTTCATATTCTGTTATTCATGCTGATAAATGGAAAATAAACGGTAAAAAAGTTGTATGGTATCATGATGGTAAAAAAATTATAAGCGATTTAATAGACTATAAAAATATAGAAATGGGTGGAGTAAAAAGTAGATTTGAGAAAAGACCTGTGGTAATGTTAGATATGGTATTTAATGATAAAATATTTGATAATATTAAGTTTACTTTATCAGATAGGGATTTAAATACAACAATGATATTATTAAACAGAAGATTTATAAGAAGGGCTGGATTGGTTATAAATCCCGGTAAAAAATTTATATTAAGTGAGGAGTAATGAAGATTAGAGATTATTTACAGGAATCCGGATTTGAAGAATATCCTAAAGGATGGGATAAAAATAGTGTTATAAAATTTGCTAAAACACTAGTAAAAGATAAAGGTATCAAGGGTGGGGATAAAAAAGGATTTTTTGATGCATGTGTCAATAAAATGAGTGGTAATATAGATAATCCAGAAGGATTTTGCGCTTCTATAAAAGATGTTGTTTTTGGTAGCACGTTTTGGCGTGGTAAAGGTAAAACAGAAAAGCAAGCTAGTAAATCATCTAAAGAACATCAAAATGTATAAAGGAGAAATATTGTGAAAAGAAGATATTTTTTTAAATATATTTTTAGTATTATTGGAATTTTTATTATAAATCCTCTTAAATTATTAAAAATAAATACAAAACATAATATTGATTATGACATGTGGTATCCATTATCAAGTTATATTAGAGAAAATAAAATCGAATCATCAACTAAAAAATTAAGAGTTATATGGACTCGTAAAGTAGAACGAGAAATTAAAGAAATGTATGGTCTTAGTATGAAAGAAGCAATACAAGGGCTTGATATTTAATGAAAAAATCTAAAAGAGAAGAAGTATATAAAAAATTTAACCAAAGATGTTCTTATTGTGGTAAAAAGATTGATTATAAGGACATGCAGGTAGATCATTATTATCCAAAATCAGATCCTTGGTATGCTAAGTCATATCTTAATGTTGATGTTAATGATATGAAAAATCTTATGCCTTCATGTAGGCGATGTAATCATTATAAAAGAAGTTATTTACCTGAAGATTTTAGAAGACTGATGAAAACATTACATAAAAGGATTGAGAAAAATTATATTGCAAAAGTAGCTATAGATTATGGTATTGTAAGTATTAAACCTTTTGATGGTATATTTTATTTTGAAAAACTTAATAAATGAAATTTATTAAAGAAATAATTATTAAAATATTAATCAGTAATTATTAGACTAAAGTAAAATGTTGTAAATGTGGTGGTAAAGGATATATGGGTACATTAATATCTGGATATGGTTGCCCATATTGTTTAGGTCATAAAAAATTAACACGATTTGAAAATATTTTTACAGGTAAACTTATAAGAAATAAAATATATAGTTATAATTATGGTTTAGGAGCTTGGGGTATATCTAAAATAAATGAAAAAGAAACGGATTAGTGTAGCATCTGCTAAAGCTAAAGGTCGAAATTTACAAAAATGGGCGGCTCAAAAAATTGCTGATCTAACAGGATTTGAATTTAAAGAAGAAGATGATGCTTTAATAAGTTCCAGACCTATGGGCCAACACGGTACAGATGTTATTTTAAGAGGAGAAGCATTAAAATCATTTCCATTTTCTATTGAATGCAAATCAAGTCAACAATGGTCTTTACCCGCTGCAATTAAACAATCAAAACAAAATACTAAGAAAAATACTGATTGGATGTTAATTTTAAAACGAAAAGAAATTAAAACACCAGTTGTTGTTATAGACGCTAATACATTTTTTGATATAGTTGATGTAAATAAATTAAAAGATAGAAATAAAGAGGTGTGATATGAAAATAGATACAATAGATAAATATTTAATAAATGAAAAAGATAAAATAGATAAATATTTAAATGAAAAAGATAAAAAAAAATGTCGTGTGGAGTTTAATGTATATTTTGATTTATATTCTGAAAATCTAAAAGAAGCAGAAAAAGAAGCAGAAAAATTATTAAAGAAAAAATTATCTGGTACTAAATTTGAAATTGATTTTGAATCATCAGATGAATTAGCAGCATAAATATTAAAATAAGATTAAAATAATATGAAAATAAAAGTAACAGATAATGAATTTCCAGACATTGTAGTAAGTTTTCTATTAGATAATATAATACATGATGATAAAGTATTAAAATATGGTAATGATGATTTTAATGCTTTTATGGATATATTGAATAGAAAAGGCTTCAAATCTATATTAATGCGTTATTATGTTAATATGAATCCTAATACAAGAACTGATTATAAAAGAATTAAAGATGTGTTTAGAGATGATAAATCTATGAAAACAGCTTTAATAGAAATAAATAAAACAAAAACAACAGAGAAACAGAAAAAAGGAGCATTGAGTAAAATTAAATATATTGCTAAAATATTAATTGGAGGATAGTTATGGGTGAAGAAGATAAAAATGTGGATGTAATATCAACTGATGGGTTTAAAGATACAGGAGCTTTTAGAGATGGTGAATCACCAGAATCAAATGCTATAAAAGCTGCAGCACAAACAACTACCGATGCTGGTAAAGTTGAAACGGATGTTGAAGATATATTTGCTGATGGTACTAAAAATGATCTACCTGTCTTTGATGTAGAAGAAAAGGATTTTTATTCTAATATGACATCAAACAGAAGACGTATGAGATTTAAGGCAGGCACACCAGTTTCAAAATATATGCAACAAACAAAGTATAAAAGACCATTTTGGTTGCGTTATAAAAATGATCAAGGAGAATTTGTTAGAAGGGTTAAATAATTGATTATACACCAATAGAGATAAGATCTATAAAATGGTTTTCTGAAAATTTAATAAAAGATGGTAAAATAATCGAACCTAAATAAGATATAATAATTTATTGACAATATTAGATGAATAGTGTATCTTAATATAGTAGTTAATAAAAATGTTAGGAGAAAACGAATGAAAAATGTTAATATATTTGATTTTAATAACTTGGTTATTAGAACCTTTTTTGCAAAAGATGTAATTGATTCTAAGTCTGATGATGGTATTCCGAATTATCAATTATGGAAATACTATATTATCAATAGTATATATATGTCTTTAAGTAAAGATCATGTTGATGAAATAATATTAGCTGTAGATGATAGAATTTCATGGAGAAAGCTTTATTGGGATAGATATAAAGAGTCAAGAAAGAAAAAAAGAGATGTTTCTGGTGTAGATTGGGATAGATTACATCATGAAATGAATAATCTTAAAGATGAAATTACAGAACACCTACCTTTCAAAGTAATATTATCAAGTTATGCGGAAGCTGACGATGTTATTGCTATTATTTCAAAATTCAGAGAAAATCAATATACTATAGTATCAAATGATGAAGATTATTTACAATTAATTTCTGACAGGATTAAGATATACAATCCTTCTAAACAGAAATTTGCTGAATGTGAAAATCCAGAATTATTTTTAATAGAAAAATGTTTGACAGGTCAAGCAAAGGATGATATATTTAATATTAAGACACCAATAGATTGGCCTTCTGGTAAAAGAAAACCAGGATTTGGTAAGAAATCTGCTGAAAAGGTTATGAATAAAGGGTATAAAGAATGGCTTAAAGAAAATGATTTAGAAAAAAGATTTGAGATTAATAAAACATTGATAGATTTTAATAAGATACCCAATACTGTTAAAGATGAAATTTTAAAACGATATGATTCATATGAGTTACCTAATCCAGATAATATATATGCTTATTTTAAGAAAAATAAATTTCAAACAATGTTAGATGATTTTACTAATGTAGAAAATAAACTGTTAGAATTATATTAAGGAGGGTGAATAAAATGTTAGAATATATTTTAGGTATATTGATTGGTTTATTTATTATTTTTATTATTTTAGGTATGGTAAAAAATGATATTGAATTTTTTATATTATCATTTATAATATTTATTGCATTTACTTTTATAAGCTTTGGTATAATATATAAAGTTGAATATAAAAACATTCAAAATTTTGAATATCATAAATTTAAATCACAAGTTGTTTTAATAATTGATAAAGAATTATATATAAAAACAGATGCATATTTTTATAATAATACAAATGATAAAACAAAATTTCATCTTAAAATAAATAAAAATATTTATAATAATACATTAGGAAAATATTTACAAATTAATAAAACATTTATAGAAAAAGGAGAATAAAATGTTAGTCAAGTATGCTGTTGTAGATCCTGATATTAGAGTTGAGTTTGAAAAAGTAAATCAGATGTCTTACGGTTATTCTGGTGTTCCGATATCTAATACGTTAATTGAAGCTATTGATTGTATGAAAGATATGCAAATGGATGATATAAATGTAATAAATTATGTTATTGAGGAACATAAAAATGGTAATATAGAAATTATATATGAAGGTAAGTTTCTATATCAATAAAATTTGGTTATGATAATGAATAGGGCATCATATGATGCCCTATTCAATTTTTATTAATAAAGAGGTTAATATATGTTGAGTGATAATGCAGTAAAGATTTTTGATAAATTATATAAATTGGGTGATGAAACTATAGATGGTACTTTTAAAAGAGTATCTAAAGAATTTGCAACAAATGAAGAAGAAAAAAAGGAAGTTTATAACCTGTTAAAACAAAATATTTGGAGATGTAATACTCCTGTATTTTTTAATGCTGGAACAAAAAAGAAATTATATTCAGCCTGTTTTGTTTTAGGACTTGAAGATACAATGGATAGTATATATGATGTTGCTAATACATCAAGAAAAATTTTTCAATATGGCGCAGGTGTTGGTATACCTGTAGGTAATTTAAGAGAAAATAATGCTTCTATATATGATGGTGATTCAGAAAATGTACCTAAAGGTAAAAGTTCAGGCCCTATAAGTTTTATGTCATTATTTGATTCTGTTGGTGAGACTACAAAGAGTGGTGGTAGAGCAAGGAGAGCAGCTATAATGTGTGTTATGCCTATATGGCATCCTGATATTCTTGAATTTATAGCATGTAAAGAAATTGATGGTAGATTAAAAAATATGAATATATCAGTAGTTATTGATGATAAATTCATGGAATGCTTAAAAGATAACATACCATATGATCTTTTATCACCTTATGGTATGAAAAAAGTTGGTGAGATAAATCCAAAAAAAGTGTGGGATAAAATATCTGAAATGTCATGGAAATCTGCCGATCCTGGTGTTATATTTATTGATACTGTTAATAAATATAATGTTTTAAAGAAGTTATGTCTTATTCAATCAAGTAATCCATGTATTGTTGGAGATACAATAGTAAATACTAATAGAGGCGATATTCCTATAAAGAATGTTAATATTAAAGATGAAATATTAACATATAATATTAAAAATGATATAGTTGAATTTGAAAATATTGAATTTGTAGGAAAAACTAAAGAAAATGTAGATATAATAGAATTAAAAATTGAAGAAAATAATAATATTTTTACATTAAAATGTACACCTGACCATAAAATTTATACTAAAAACAGAGGATATATTGAAGCTAAAGATTTAACAGATAAAGATAATATTATGTGTAATTACATTTCATAAATAATAATAAAAATAGATGTATTTTTATAAATAGAATTAAAAGAATACATTGGAGATATTATATGAAATTAAATAATAATGATAGAACATCTAGAGGCTATTGTGGGTGGTATAAAAATAATAAAAATGTTAAAGTATATTTAAGATCAAAATTAGAATTTATTGTAGCTAAATGGTTGGATATATTAAATAAAAATTATAAAACCGAATCTATTATATATAATATAAATGGAAAAGGATATAAACCAGATTTTTTTATATACAATAATTATAATATAAAATATATTATAGAAGTAAAATACAGTAAAAAAGAAGCCTTTGAATATATTAATAAATATTATAATTATTTTAAAAATATTAATATTAAATATATTGTATTATATAAGAGGCATACTAATAAATTAATAAATAAATATTGTTTAAAATATGATGTTGAAGAATGGATTAATAAAAGTTCTTTAATACAACATGATATGAAAGGATGTAAAAATCCCCATTTTGGTTTTAAACATAGTAATAAAACTAAAAAATTTATTGGATTTAAAACATCTGAACGAATGAAAGATCCTGAATTTAAAAAAATACATTCAAAAGCTATTAAAAGGTCTTTTACAAATGATAGAAGAAAAGTATTAAGTGATTTTCAAAAAAATAGAATGAAAGATCCTAAAATTAGAGAGTGGCTTAGTGATATCAATAGATTATATAATAAAAAATTAATTACAAATACCTGTTTAGAATGTAATAAAAAATTTGATATATATGGTCTTTATGATAGAATAAATGGTAATTTTATATGTTATTCTTCTATTAAGCATAATAATAAATTAAAAGGGGATTTTTGTAGTATATCATGTTCTATAAAATATAGAATGAAAAAATTAGTTAGTAATAAAAGAAAACAACAATCATTACTTTATATTAAATTTAAAAAGTTATATAAAAGAATACCAAATAGAAAAGAATTTAAACAGTATTGTAAAGATAATGGTATTATGTGTGACATAAGATCTACATTTGGCACATATAAAAAATTAAAAGGAGAATTACTAAATGGGTAGATTAATAAGTAAAAAACATGTAAACAACGAAGATGTTTATGATTTAACAACATTTAAAAATCATAATTTTTTTGCTAATAATATATTAATACACAACTGTGGTGAATAGTTTGCCTCAGTATAATCATCTCGGAATTAAGCGGGAACCCTGTGATGGGAATCCGAACCGAAGGCTATTTATAAAAGAATAGTCAGGGGCAGAGCATAGTGGATTGAAACTCAATATGAGAATATAAATCACCAAGAGGCCGGGACATTTTAATAATGAAAAGATATGCCGAACTATTGATAAAACGAATCAATAGAACTAAAAGATAAAAAACTTTTAGAAAGAACAAACTGGAACAATTTTTATGGCCATACACTTCATGTAATTTAAGTTCTATTAATGTATCAAAGTTTTATAAAAATGGTAAATTTGATTTTGATGGTTTGTATAAAACCTCTTATAAAATTATGAGATTTATGGATAATATTATTGATGTTATGGATCATCCAGATAATAGATTTAAAGAAATGGTTACAAAATATCGACCTGTAGGTATTGGTATGATGGGTTTATCAGATGTATTATATCAATTAGATTTACGATATGATAGTGTTGATGGTAAAGTTTTTTCAGGTCGTATAATGAAAACAATAACTAATGCTTGCATAGAATGCAGTGCTGACCTTGCTAATGAACGCGGTACTTTTGCTGATTATGATATTGTTAAAGATGATGTTATAGAAATTATTAAGGATCTTACTGATAATGATGAAAATATAATGTCAAAGGTAAGAAAATATGGACTTCGTAATGTACAACATACAACTTGTGCACCAACTGGCACAACTGCTTTATCTTGTGATTGTTCATATGGTATGGAGCCTTGCTTTGGACTTGTGTTTCAAAAGAACCTTATAGATGGTGGTACAATGAATATTACTAATAAGATTTTTTCAAAATATTCTGATGAAGAATGGTATAATGATACACTGTTAGAAAAAATAGCATTAAATAATGGTTCACTTAAAGGTATTCGAGGGATTCCAAAAGATGTTAGAGATGTATTTGTTACAGCACATGATATTAAATATAAAGATAGAATTGATATGCAATCAGAATTACAAAAATATGTATCATCTGCTATATCAAGTACTATAAATCTTCCTAAAGATATAACAATAGAAGAAATAAGTGATTTATATAAATATGCTTATGAAAGAGGTCTTAAAGGTGTTACTGTATATAGAGATGGTTCTAAAAAATTTCAACCGATAACATTTGATTCTAAAAAGAAAGAAGCTATATCATTTTTTAATAGACCATCTAAATTATCAGCTAATGTTCATGTACTTGAAACAGGTAATGGGAAATTGTATGTTACAATATCAACTCATAATGGTAAACCTGTTGAAATATTTATGAATATGGGTAAATCAGGACAATTATTTAATGTGTTTACTGAATCTCTTGGTAGATCAATGTCTATATCTTTACAAAATAATGTACCTGTTCAGGCGTTAGTAGATACATTGATAGGTATTAATTCTGATAGAACAGCATGGCATAGATTTGAAGTTACTGATAAAAAACCTACACAAATATTATCTATACCAGATGGTATAGCTAAATTGCTTCAAAGATATTATTTGAATTGTGAATTTGATAATGTACCGAATAATAAAGAACTGTGTAATAAATGTGGTACATATTCTGTAATATTAATAGAGGGTTGTAAGGTTTGTCAAAATTGTGGTGAAAGTAAGTGTAATTAATTATTGACATTATGTAATAAGTTATATATAATCATTACAAAAAGGATAATATAATGAAAAGACATTTTAAAGTTAAAAAAGTTGATGTTGGAAGTTGGACTACAAATTTTTTAATAACAGATTTAGATCATAAAAATAAAGAAAATTCAATGTCAGCTCATTCATTCTTTCATCATTTAGGTCTTTTAGCTGGTAAAGAACTTCATGGCATTGAGGGGTTAGAATTTTCTGTTGAATTAAAAGAATGTAAATTAAATATATTTGATCCTCTTAATTTATGTGAAAATCATTAATGTAAAGGAATTACAAAATGAAAAGTGATAGAATATGTTGGGCTGATATTAAAGTAAATAGTACACCTCTTAATGGTGAAAAAATTGTGAAAGAAATAGAAAAACAGACAGGTATAAAAACAACAAGACAAAATATATCTAATGCTCTTAAAAATGCAATGGGGTCATTTTATAAGTATTTGTTTAAAAGCAATGATGAAATGACTTCATTTCAAGTAGCATCTCTTATGCTTGAAATGTTATATGCAAATAATATAGGAGAGTATTTAGACTTCAGAGGAGGTGTGGATTCTTTTTTTAGATTATTTCCTAAAAAAATAAGAGATGAAATTAAAGAAGATTCCTTAAATTATTATTCAAAAAGAAAAAATGAAAATATTCCTTTGTATTAACTGTATCAATTGTAAAAGGAAGAAAAATGGTAATATAAAATGTGATTTAAATTATTTTGAAGAAACTAATATTAAGATCGTAAAGTTTTATACTCCTTTTGATTTTGAATGTGTTGATTATGAAGATGATGTGGAGTAAAAATGTTAGACCTTGAAATTATTAATGATTTTGCATATGAGCATTTTGAAAACATTGCTGTATCAAAAAATGGGATGCATTTTCATTCCAGATGCCCTCTTTGCGGTGATTCTAAGAAATCATCTAGAAAAAAAAGATTTCATTTAGATTATAATGAAGGCAATCCTATATGGCATTGCTTTAATTGTAATAGATCAGGATCTTTTTTACAAATTTATTCAGAACTTAATGGTGTTTCTATAAATGAAGCTAAAAAAGAACTTTATAAATACAATCCTCAACATCTTACCCAGATTCTTTCATCAAAAAAGAAAAAGAAAATAGTAAATGAAATTGAATATGCATATCATAATTATATTATAGATGATTGTATAAATCTTAATAGTACAATTGATGGTATTTTACAACAAAATTATTATAAAGAGCTTAATAATTTTGTTACGAAAAGAGAACTTTTATCAGATTTCCCTATTTTCATTGCATACAAAGGTGATTATAAGGGAAGAATTATAATACCAATATATAATAAAAATAATATCATTTATTTTCAAGGACGTGCTACAGGTACACTTGAACCTAAATATAAAAATCCAACATTAAAAAAGGGATTTGTGGTATTTAATGAAGAAAAATTTGATAGAACAAAATATATTATAGTATCTGAGGGTATTCTAGATGCTGTTCATGTTGGTAATCAAGGAACCACAGCACTTGGATGTAATATAACGGATGATTTTATAAAACTGCTTTTAAAACATACAGATAAAGGTATTATTATAGCTCTTGATAATGATAAATGTGGTATTAAGCAATCAAAAAAATTAATTGATAACAAATATAGTCATAAATTTAAATTTTTCGTATATCCTGATAAATATAGTAAAATGGATATATGTGAATTAGCTATAAAATCTAAGATAAAAGATATGTATAATTTTATAACAAAAAATTCATATAATAGTTTTGAAATGAAAACAAAATATATAATTGACAGGAGATTGTAGAATGCTGATTACTAAGATAGGATCTGATTATATTACTATTAATGAAGAAAATATTAAAGATGAACAATTATTAAAAATTGACAGAGTACATTTAATAAAATTTGATTTTAAACAACCTTCTATTGAAAAAGTAGAAGCTGTTATGGTGTTATGGAATAAAACTAATAGATTTGTTATAGCAAATAATATTAAAATTTATAATGATATACTTAAAAGAACAGTTAAAAAGTATTATGTTGAAAATACCTCATATGATAATCTTATAACTTTTTTTAGAAGAAATAATAAAGTCTTGTTAAATGTTTGTAATTTAACAGAACATGATAAGTCATTTGTTTTAAATAAAAATACTTTGTCAGATGTGTTAAAAAATATAGAAGTAATTCAAATTGAAAAGGAATGTTATAATATGTATTCTAGTATATTTAAGAAATGGAATGGCAATGTTATAATACAATAGGTGAAATATAAATGGTATTATCTCTAGGTCCTTATATTGGAGACTGGGAATATGAAATAATGGTTTTTAGGCCGTATGTTAAATGGGTATCGGAGATTATAGAATGTGATAATATTTTTTTATCAACGCATGATAATAGAGCGTTTCTTTATGATTGGATTGATGATGATAAAATATGGTCTGAATATAAAGATATCACCAGAGATGAATTGAATCAAAAGGGTTGTATATATAAAGACTTTAAACCAAAAGATTTTAATCTTATAGTAAAACAATTTAAAAAATATATACAATCGGTAATACATGATAAAATAGAAAATCATTTTTTGAAGTATTCAAAAAATAAGAATCATTGCCCTATCTATAATAAAGTATTTAGCCCTATTAAAACACCACAAGATGTTAATATTAAAGAAGAAGATTATATTGTTTTTATTCCTGATGAGAGTTCAAATGAGGATGTAATAAAAAATATTTATGATAATTTAATTAAACAGTTTTCTAATATTAAAGTAATAGGTGACATGAAATCATATTTATCTGATGAAAATATGATTTTAAAAAATGTGGATTATTTTGAAAATGGTTATAAGTATATTGTTAAATATATAATGAATGCTAATGCTGTCATATGTCCTATAAGTCATTGGACATTTTTATGCAATTTACAACAAAAGCCTGTATTTTCATGGGGTAATAATGTTGGATTATATGCTAATGATGGTATATATAATTTTAATAATAATTGTTTTACAGTTCCTACTAATGATGTTAATATGATAGTTGATAGTTTTAAATATTTTTATGAAAGGATAAATTATGCCGTTAAATGATTATAAATGTTCAAAATGTGATTATGTAATTGAAAAACTTGAATTTATTAGTGAAATGGATAAAGAACATATATGTCCTAAATGTAAAGCTATAATGGAAAAAATGTTTCCTATAACATCTATGAATTTTAAACTTGTATATGATAATAAGAAAGATATATCAAGCTGGGGTGCTGAGGGGTATAGTACTTCACAATATAATAGAAAAATAGAAAAAAAAGAGGATAAGGAATAAATGTTTACAATAATAGTACCAACTAAACAAAATGAAGGACTTTTAAGAACAATTAAAGAACAGGTATCTTCAGATGATCAACTTATAATTGAGAACATTCCAAAATATCCAATATCTAATTTAGATGGTATTATAAGAGGAGCCAAATTTAATAAAATAATACTTATTAATACTTTATCACAAGATCTTGATGATGGTTTTATAGATAATTTTAAAAAAGAATATGATAAAGATATTGTGTATGCTAGAAGACATGATGATCCTATAAATGATGGATTTGTAAAATCAACAATACCTAATATGCAAAAAGATGATATAATATGCTTTAATAAAAAGAATTTTAGAACATTAAGAGATTTAAGACCTACTTCTGATTTTTTTATGGTTATTAAAGAACTTGTTAAAATGATAGGCGGTAATATGGTATTTGTTCCTATTATTAGAAATGAATATATTTATTTAGATGCTATTAAAAATAAAAATAATACACTACAGCCTAATATTAGACAAGTTACACCACAGCCTAATATAAGAACTCGTGCTGGAACAACACAATCACAACATAATATAAGAACTCATGCTGGAGCAATAATTCCACTAAAAACATCAAAAATAATAATACCTGATGAACGAAGAAAAATTTGGAATACATGGATGGAAGATGAATAACAAATTTATTATTTTTAGTGCTGGCTATAACTGCTTTGATTATATAGAAAAACATATAAAAAGTATACAGAATCAGACTTACAAAAATTATACACATATAATAATAGATGATGCTAGTACTGATGGTACTTTTGAAAAGGGTTGTAAATATATAGATGATAATACTATAATATATAGAAATGATAACAATATCAAATGGATAAGAAATGCTTTAAAATATTTAGATGATCATATAATTAATGAAGAAGATATTATTGTTATTGTTGATCTTGATGATTGGTTACCACATAAAAAAGTTTTAGAAATCGTTAATAATTGTTATAATAAAACAGATTGTTGGATGACTTATAGTAGGTTTATTGATACTATGTCATTAAGACTATCTACATGGATACCAGTATATACAGATGATATTATCAAAAATAAATTATTTAGACAATCTGTATGGTCATTTACGCATCTTAGAACATTTAAAGCTTTTTTATGGAATGAACTTAATGCTAAAATGATTCTTTTTGATAATAATATCAATGATTTAAAAGATAATAAAGGAGAATATTTTAAGTCATGTTATGATCAAGCAATTTTAATACCAATGCTTGAAATGTCAAGTCCAGATCATATAAGTTTTATTCCTAATGCATTATATGTATATAATAATTCTAATCCATTACAGGTTGAAAAAATTAATAGAAAAGAACAGGAGATAAACAGAGACATCATACGTTCAAAAAATAAATATAAATCGTTAATAAGAGGTTAATTATGCAAAAATTGGTTATTTTTAGTTCAGGATATAATTGTAAAGATTATATAAAAAAACATATGTTAAGTGTACAAAAACAGACTTATCAAAATTATATTCATATTATAGTAGATGATGCCAGTACTGATGGTACTTTTGATGAAATAATGAAATATAAAGATGATAAGACTATAGTACATCACAATAAAGATAACAAAGGCTGGGTATATAATGCTATAAAGTATATTAAGACTGACAGCGCATATGATGTTATTACAATAATAGATCTTGATGATTGGCTTGTGCATAAAAAAGTTTTTACGGGGCTTAATGATATATATGAAAAGAAAAAATGCTGGGTAACTTATGGTACATTAGTTAGAAGTACAGGTGAAGTACGAAAAAACAATTTTAATGGTTATAATTCTGAAGAATTAACAAAAAAGAAATTTGAAACGTATAGATGGAAATTTTGGGCATTAAGAACATTTAAATCGTTTATATGGGATAATATTGATAAAAAAGATCTTTTAGGACCTGACAAAGAATATCCAACAACAAGTTATGATTATGCTATAGGTTATCCTATATTACAAATGACGCCAGCGGTTAAAATTCGTCAAATTAAAGATATTTCATATGTATATAATATTCATGAGTTAAATGATAAAACTGTTAATAGAAATGATCAAATAAAATATTGTAGTTGGTATCAAAATAGAAAAAAATATGATATATTGAAATATAAAGATGAAGAAAAGGTAAAAGGTAATCATTTTATTATTTTTAGTTCTGGATATAATTGTAAAGATTATGCTATTAAAAATATTGAAAGTGTGCAAAATCAAACTTATAAAAATTATACACATATTATTGTAGATGATCACAGTACTGATGACACTTATGAAAAAATAATGACATATAAAGATGATAAAGTTATATCATATAAATCAGCAAAAAATAGAAAATGGTTAGCAAATTCTATTGATTATTTATTACCTAATATTATTGATGATGAAAGTATAATAGTTGTTTTAGATCTTGATGATTGGCTTGCTGATAACACAGTACTAAGTAAACTTAATGATATATATGAAAAGAAAAAATGCTGGGTAACTTATGGTAGTTTAAAATATAGTAGATTAAACAATCCTAAATTTTTACCAAAAAATCCAAAACAAGCTGTTAAAATAATTAATAGATCATTTAGAAAATCTAAATGGATTTATACACATTTGCAAACATTTAAAGCTTTTTTATATATGAATATTGATCAAAGGGATTTTAAAGATGATGATAAAAAATTCATTAAATATAGTTATGATAGATGTTTGATGTACCCAATTTTAGAAATGACCCCATCTAATAAAATAAGATTTATAAAAGATGTGTTGTATATTTATAACAGTGAAAATCCAAATAATTTATCTAAAATATTGCCAGAAGAGCAATCAAAATGTAAAAAGCTAATTAAAAATAAAGTACGATATAAAATATTAAAAAGAAAAAAATAATGAATCCAAAAACAGGATGGAATTTAGAATTAGATCTTTGGATGCCAAGTCTTAATAAAGCAATTGAATATAATGGTGTGGTGGCATAGTTCAAAATATAGTAAATATAAAGATCAACAGAAAATTTTACAATGCTTAAATAAAGGAATAGATTTATTAGTAATAGAAGAGCAAGACTGGTTAGATGTTAAAAATAAATGTATTAATAATATTAAGGAATTTATTAAGTGAATATATCTATAGATCATGGTAAAGAGCATGTGGTAATAAAAAGAATGTTACCTTATTGGAAATCTGATGGCCATCAAATAACTATCAAAGGTGATATTCATTTATCTTTTATTAAATTTATTCAACAGTCTAATGTACCTAAAGTATTACGTCTTGATGGTATATATTATGATAATGATACTGATTATAATAAAAGAAATTTATTGATATCAAAATCACATTATATTGCTAATGGTGTAATATATCAGAGCAATTTTTCTAAAAAAATGTGTGAAAAGTATTTATCACCCAGAAATTTTAATGCAAAAACATCTGTTATTTATAATGGTGTAGATAACATGTGGTGCGGTAAGCATATTGATACAAATAACTTTAATATTATTGTATCATCTAAATGGAGGCGACATAAAAGACTTAAAGAAATTATTGATTTATTTATAATATTTCATAAATTACATAAAGATGCCAGACTTCATATATTAGGTGATACAATACAAAATAAAAAATATGACCATCCTAGTATTATATATTATGGTCATCTTAATGAAAATGAAATGAAACCCGTTTGGAGAATTGGTGATTTATCAATTCATTTATCAAAAAAAGATTCATGTCCTAATACAGTAGTTGAAGCTATAGGAGCTGGTGTACCTGTTATAACGACTAATGCATGTGGCGGGGCTACAGAAATGGTTAATATTACAAAGGGGTGTATATCATGTAGTGGTGAAGAGCAAAATATACAGCCGTGTTATCCTTATAGAGATGAATATAATGTAATATCCGATACTACATCACAATTAATATTAAATGCTATAACGGATGTTTATAAAGATAGACCAAGAGTTATTATACCTAAACAATTAACAATAAAGTATATGGCTACACAATATACTAATTTTATGAAGGATTTATTATGACATTTACAATTTATTTTAATAAAGATTATATGGAGTGGGCAAATGTTCTTATAAAATCCATTAATATAATAGAGCCTACAGCTATTATTGCTGCTCATTGTATTAATATAAAATTTGAGGAAAGCAAAAAATTAATAGAATATAGTAATACATTTGTTATAGAGCATGATATAAAAGATATAATAAATGTTCAGATGGCATGGCAAATTATAGAAAATAAAGCAAAATATCTTATGGAAACAATTAAACTTTTTCCTGATGATTTACATATTATGATTGATACAGATATGATGTTAATAAATCCTATAGATGTTTTGAAAAGTCAAATGAAAGACTTTGATATGGCCGGTATTAGAATTAATAAGAATAAAATAGCTGGTGGATTTTTAGCAGTAAGACCTACAGCCATGAGTATGAATTTATTAAGAAAATGGTCTAAATATCTTCTTGATGATCAAGTATATTATTTTAATAAAGATCAACCATCATTAGCAAGATATTGTGAATTGTATATAGCAAAAGGTCTAAAATGGCTTGATGTAAGCAGACAATATTTAGACCATTTAGAAAAAGATGATTCTATGATATGGTCAGCACATAAGACTGAATATGGTATTAAAAAAGAACGAATTAAAAAATATAAAAAGAAATTAGAGGAAATGTATGAAAATAGAAGCAATTAAAGCAATTGAAGATGAAATTTTTAATAAAATGGCAGCAAAAATGGCAATGATGATTGATAAAGAAATTTTTGATAATTATCAAAAATTCAAATCAATGTTAATACCTAAAGAGATGTGGGCGATATGAAAACACAAAAAATATATTTAAATAGACCTTCATTACAAAACTTTATAGATAAAAAAGATTTAATTGGAGCTGAAGTAGGTGTTTTACAAGGAAAAAATTCATTTGATATGCTAGAAAAATTAGATATAAAAAAATTGTATTTAATAGATATATGGTCACATAATGGGTCTGATAAGAATATGTCAATAAAAAGGTTGAAAAAATTTGAAGATAAAATTATTTTTTTACATGTCGATTCAATAAAAGCGTGTGAATATATAAAAGATAATGAACTTGATTTTGTTTATATAGATGGTGATCATAGATATGAGGGAGTAAAAGAAGATATTAACAATTATTATTCTAAAGTTAAAATGGGTGGTCTTATATGTGGACATGATTATGGTAGAGGTAAGACGAAAGATGTTGATAGAGCTGTTAATGAAAAATTTGGTAAAGAAAATGTTGAGACCGATTTTTGTTTAGATTCTATTAATAATCATTCAGATTGGTGGGTATGGAAAAAATAATATTAAAAGAATATCATAACAATAAAGGGCAGTTACATAGTATAGATGGTCCTGCTAGTATATGGTCTGATGGTACTAAAAAATGGTACATTAATGATAAGTTACATCGTATAGATGGACCAGCAATAGAATGGGCAGATGGGACTAAAGAATGGTTTTGTATGGGTATGTTGCATCGTGTTGATGGACCAGCAAGAGAATATGATGATGGTGAAAAGGAATGGTGGTGTATGGGTAAAAAAGATTGGTTAGCTACCGATAAAGAATCAATAATAATGAGTAATAAATATCGTGAGAGGTTAATATGAAAAAAACAAAAAAAATAGTTTCGCTAATACCAGCTCGTGGTGGATCAAAAGGGCTTCCTAACAAAAATTTATACAATCTTTGTGGTAAACCCTTAATAGAATATGCTATAAATGCTTCAAAATATTCTTCTATAATAAATGAAACATATGTAAGTACTGAAGATCATGACATTAAAGATTTTTCATTATCAAAGGGTGTAATGGTAATAGATAGACCACCGGAGATTGCTTCTGATACTTCTTCTACAGAAGAAGCTATGATGCATTTTGCTGAACAAATTGATTTTGATATCATAGTACTTATTCAACTTACATCTCCTTTAATTTCATCTCAACAATTAGATGATGGTATTAATCAATTTATAAGTCATTCACATATGTTTAATTCAGCAATGACTGTAATTAATACTGATGATATATTATTATGGGAGAATATTGGGAATAGAAGTAGTACTTCTGGATCAAATGGTATATCATCTTATAATAACTGTAAACCATTAAATTATGACCCTAATAATAGAGGAAGAAGACAAGATAGAAAAAGTTCATATTTTATTGAGACGGGTGGTTTCTTTATAACAACTAAAGAACAATTAATATCAACAAATTGTAGAATTAGTGGTAATATAATGTTTATTGAAGTGCCTTTTTGGACAATGTTTCAGGTAGATAGTTTACTAGATTTAAAAATGATAGAGAAATTAATGAAATAAAAGGAGAGATTAATGAATAAACGAATAGCATGTGGTATATATTTTAGTTGTTGTGATTTATATATGGTTGATATATCAAAAGAATTTAATATAGAATTATCGGGATTTATTTATAAAGTAAATCCGATAACAATGACAATATCAAAAAATAAAAATAAAAATATAATTGAAACACATAAAATATTAGAATTAACTTCAAATCACATTTCATTTAATCCTTTTAAATTATGATATGTAAAAATTTAATACAATTCATACAAAGAGCAACTAAAAATAAAAAGGTATTTGATATAGGTTCTCTTGGAAATATAGAAAATAAAATTGGTTTAGCTCATACAGAATATATTAAAAATGCTAAAGAAGTATATAGTATTGATATTAATAAAAAATATGTCACTACAGCTTTAAAAAATGGTATTAAAAATATATACCATGTTGATATATCTAACAAAAAATATATCAATAATTTAATTAATAAATTAGGTAAATTCGAGATTGTTATGATGATAGAAGTTATTGAACATCTTACTAATCCAGGCCTAGCATTAGAAAATGTTAAAAATTTATTAACTGATGATGGTATGTTTATAATAACTACACCGAATGTATTTGCTATAAAATGGTATAATCAAATGATTAAAAAAGATCATGTATATTCACTTAATAAAGAGCATATGATGTGGTTTGATAAATATACTTTAATGCAATTGTTAGAAAAACACAATCTTTATATTAATAGATTTCAATATACAATAGAACCAACAGAACATGAAAGAGCTTGTATTGTTGATGAAAATCTTAAAGAATGGATGTATAAAAGAATGGTTGTATCGGCATCAAAATTAACAAGATATGAAAGAGATGTACAAAAAAATTTAAAAAGGAAAGAACAAAATGAATCCAAATGATGTAAATATTTATCAAACAACAACATGTAATTATAAATGCAGTCATTGTTTAAGACAGACTGATAATAACATACTAAAAGCTGTAGATGTAACATCTACTGTTATTAATAATGTGATAACTATGTTTCCTACTATTAAAAATGCGTGTATTGCTGGTTTTGGTGAACCTTTATGTAGTAGAAATGTATTTGATATAATAAAATTTCTTAGTAGTAAAAATGTTGGATGTTCACTTATAACTAATGGTAGTCTTATAACTAAAAGGAAAGATGAATTTAAAGATCTTAATTTTCAATATATTGCTGTATCACTTAATACTGTTAGTAAAGAAAAGCATAAAAAAATTACACAAACTGATACTTTTGATGATGTTATATCAGGTATTAAATGGCTGGTATCACAAAAAAGATGGCCTATTGTATTGAGTTTTATAGCATTTAAGAAAGCTATATCAGAAATTCCAGAATTTATAAAATTGGCTAATAGTTTAGGTGTAAGTTACTGTACTATAGTGAATTCTTTACCTTATAATAAAGGAAGTATACCAGATATTATAAAAGAAGATGATCTTGATATCATTAAACAATTAAATGAATATAAAAAACTCCCCGGTGCTGGTATTATAAGAAAATGGCCTATACTTATCAAAAAGATACCAAATCATAATTGCTCATCTCCTACTGCTACTATAGGTGTTAATGGTAACAATTTATTTACTGGATGCCGTAGAGTATTACCACCAAGTGAATTACTGACTACAGGATGTTGGAATGGTGATTATATTAATGAATTACGATTAAGTGTTAAAGGTAAAGGTAGATATTCTTATATATGTAATAATTGTTTTGGGAATAGTAAAGGATAATGTCTTATTATAACATAAGTGAAATAGATAAACATAAAAAATCAGATACAGCAATATTTTTAGGGTCTGGTTCTAGTATTAACAATATAATTAAAGACCAATGGGATATTATATCTAAGCATGATACATGGGCCATAAATAATTGGATTTATCATCCAACTTTTGTACCAACATTTTATCATTTAGAATTAAAACCAATAAGTTATGATATCTTTAAAGAGCGAAAGAAAGAAAAAAATGATTTATATAAAGATGTTGTGTTTATAGTAAATAGAAAACGAATGCATATTGCTGAAGCAATACAAGTTGTTGGTGATCAAAAATATATTTATCTTTATGATATGTTGAAACTTGATGAACAAAGAATTGAAAGAACATCTATTAATTATCAATTTAGCAATAATAAGAATATATTAACATGTGTCTGCGGTGTATCTATGACAATGCTATTTGAGCTATGGTATCGTATAGGTTATAAAAAAATTGTGTTATTAGGATGTGATATGAAGGATAGCCTGTATTTTTGGTCAGACCATCTTGAATATGGTAAAACACATTGCCATCATAATAAAGATCATGAAGGAAAGAAGCAAGGATCACCTCATAATACATCACATCTAAAGTCCTTTATTATAGCATTCAGAGATCAAATGTTAAAGCCAAAAGGATCTAACATATATGTCGGTTATACCAATACTATGCTATATCCTGAAATTGAATACCACCCAATAGAAGAACTATAATATATAGAGCAATAAAAAACCGTATAGATTAATCTATACGGTTTTTGTTTTGTTTAATTTAACTTACTGAGGTAAGTTAAATGTTCTAATTCTTTGGTAATACAAATTAGCCCCAAAGATTTGATTATGAATTGCATATCTACTCATAAGTCCGATAGTTGGATTGAAACTATCCTCAAATGTTGCTTTACTTACTAGCAACTGAATATATGGTAGATAAATTATACCACAATCATATTCACTTGGTCCCTTATATCCTACTGTACAATAATCCTCTGATGCGAATGTATCTCTATAAACTGTTACACGACCATCAAGAGTACCAACCTTAGCTACACCTGTAATGTTACTATTAATATTAGTACCAACAGGCCAAACTGTAAAGGCTGAAAGTGATTCAAGAGCAGCACATACAATTGGTGAAGCTATGATAAAGTTACCAGCACCACGTCTTGTATTAACAGCTATTTGATTAGATTTTCTGATCACCATATTATATAGTGTTCTGTACTTTTCAGACTGCCATCTACCATCAGCATCTGAAGGATTGTTATAATCCCAACCACTTGATACAGCAACTGAATTAATTTGGTCTATAATTTCTCTATCAATTTCTGCTGTGATTTCATATGATAGAATATCAAGCATTTCTTCTTCAAGATCAAGACCATGCATCGCTTTAATATCTTGTGCGACTTCTAATGACCATCTACTTCTAAGCTTTCTAGTAGAAGCTTCAACTTGTGCTTTTTCGATTGTCATATTTACTTCTTTAATAGCTGTACCACTACCAACACCAAGTCCTATATCACCTGTAGCATTAGAACCAAGTAATTCACCAGCAGATGTTACACTAGAACCGGAATAATCACTATCAATAGTATTGTAACCTAACTCAGTATTTGCTGCACTATCATAAGTTTGACCAGCTCTAAATCTTAATGCAAATGCAAGACCAACAGGTCCCGTAAGTGGTTGGACACCAACCACGTCATGAGCAATAAGTTCTGGAAATGTACGTCTAACCATTGGAATAGCTATTTGTTGAAAATCACCTGATGTTGCATATCCAGCATCTCTATTTAAACCTGGTTGTGAATAATTACCAGATTCGTTAAGATATTTATATTCATTTTCAAGCATCAAAGCAGTTGATTTCAATCTTTTTTTGTCCTTAATTTTAACATCGCCTTCATTAAGAACGCCTTCCCATTTTTTAACTAATTCTTTTAAATCCATTTGATTTTTATCCTCCTATAAATTCAGTCTAGAATTTACCTTCTTGTAAAATTTTCACCCATTCATTTTGTTGTGTTTTAAATGGACTTTTATCTTCGTCAATCTTAGTTTTATTATTGACATCTATTTTTCCCTTACCTTCATCTTTTTTATCATCTTCTTCTGAAACTTTTACTTTAAAAGTTTCACCACATTCAGGGCATTTGACTTCTTCTTTTTTTTCTGTAAGTTCAAATTTTTCCCCACATTTAGGACATTCATAAGAAAATGATTCTTCTTCTTCACCATCTTTATCATCATCATCTACTTTTTTCTTTTCAGATAAAATAGTTTCAACAATATAGTCAAATTTCTTATCAATTTCTTTTTTATCTTCTACATCTTCTAAAAGAGAAATAACTTTTTGTCTATTAGATTCTGTAAGACCATCACATTTAGTTCTTAAATAAATATGAGTTGCCATTTTCTTAGCATCTTCCTGTAAATCAATTTCTTTTTTTGTAAGACCATTAACACTTTCTCTTAAATTAAGAATTTCTTCTTTGGATTCTTTAAGCAATGATTTTATTTCATCGTCAAGAATTCCTTCATCAAGAGACAATTTAACTTTGAATTGTTCAAT
>Ga0207997_1000186_pt1 | contig 30236 bp, 29 predicted proteins | sample AntAceMetag02UKN_FD_184777 | JGI IMG/M metagenome (GOLD analysis project Ga0207997, IMG submission 184777) | Saline lake microbial communities from Ace Lake, Antarctica - Antarctic Ace Lake Metagenome 02UKN (SPAdes) (version 2) | ecosystem: Environmental > Aquatic > Non-marine Saline and... | reverse complement strand
TTCTTCTAAGATTTCATCAATTGGAATTATATGCACTATTTCTAGTCGATCCGTATGTTGATAATCTTGTTTTAGTTTTACTTTCATAGTCTTTTCCTTATTAATTAAAATATCAAATACTGAGCATCTGCGATATTCTTGAATATTTCCTATTGCTGTTTTATAATTAAATTTTGTACAATGATGATTTTCACAATGTTCACAATCCACACACCGGACAAAGTCGGGATGTAGGCGGTAGTCAAAATTTCCCCATTTCCATGAAGGAATACTATTTTCATGTTGATAACTCGACCAACCTAAATTTGTTGCATGTTTGCTTATCCATTGTATATTACACTTAGCACCACTATTCCCATTCCAGAGCTTTTCGATTTCTTGTTTGTAGTTCATAGTTCTCCTTAAGCTGATTTATTGAAAAATACTTTAGGAACTTTAGTATTTAATACTTCTTGATAAGTAACTCCTAAACCTTTATTGTGTCCATGAGTACCTAAAAAAGTAGCTGCCATGAATAAAGCAAACTCAGCAGATTCGTTATAAGTCTTATACTCATGATGAAATCTTTCTTGAAGCATTTTAGCTGCATAATTAGGTTTATCTTTATTCTCTTTGTCCTTAACAAACCATCCGCTAGCTAATTCTTTATACTGAGTTTCTACTTTAGCTTCTTCTGTATGCCATTTCTTACCTTCGAAGTTATTAGATACAGAAGTGAAATGTTCCTCCATGGCATTTTCTAGAAACTTAGGAATATCAATTTGTTTAGTATGCTTATGCTTATATGTAGCAGCTTGTCCCCATACACATCCGTTTGAACAGACGTTAAGGTACGCTCCTAGTGCCATAAACAATGAAGCTGAACCGTCATACGAATTGACTATTTTCATCCTTAGATTGGATTCCTCACCACCTACATTGAATTTATGATCAGGATTAATAAAGTTCATTTCGAACTTCTTATTATTGAAGTTTCTTACATCTACTAATTCAAATCCTTGTTCTTGAATAGGTTTTAAATGAGATATTATTTCTTCATTAGATACAATAGTATATTGACTACCGGCATAGAGCATTTCATCATCATCTACTCTGAAGATACCATATACATCTGTATTGATATATTTACCACCAGTATAATGTTTAAGTCTTCTTTGTTCCACGGGGAACATTATACTAGTTAGGTCTTGACCAACGGTTAAGATGCTTTTACGTACTGCTGGTTCAGTTGTTTGTGGTTGGAATAAATTCATTTAATTCTCCTTCATAATCTAGTTCCATAAATTGCTATGCATAGTGCATCAGCTTTATTATCATCATCTTTCTTACTTCTTTCAGTACGCGTCAAATCTATATGCGGGTAATGGTCTTTGCAATACTTGATCGAATTTGACTTGTCTCCAGGTGTATACCCTACTAAGACTATCTTCTTCCATGCTTGAGGAGTTACTTTGTCCATAGGGTATCCTAATGTTTTAATAGCTCCTATAAGTGTACCATAGTTAACTCCGAACTTAAATGTAGAAGATACTCCTTGCTTAGGCATAGCATGTACTTTTTCTATTACTATGAGTGAAGGTTGATAAAGCATAATCGTACTAACAAAATCACTAATATCTAATTCTTTATTTTTACCTTCGCCTATTACTTTAAAGTTTTCTAAGCGTTGAATCCAACCTTCTTTTTTATCGATTATGCAATAAGCTCCTGATTGTCCTGGATCAATTCCCATTATTAAATTAGGCATATTATTTCCTTTCGTCTATTAATACATCTAACTTATGGAATATCTTATTACATATTTCTAGTGAATTAGCTTGTCCGGATTTTTCTATTACTGGTTCTCCGAATAAAGCACACCAATCACCACATACTTGATCAATACCATCATGTGTTATGTAAGGACAAAACGTAATCTTATATACATCTTTTCTTTTTATGAATAGAGATCCTTTTTCATCAATCTTTAGTTCCATCTCTTAATCCTTTTCTATAGTGGAAGAAATTATTATATAGCATATAACAGTCATCATCATAAGTTATATCTTTAACTACTTTATTTAAACACTTATTCTGAATATCAATCTCTTGCTTCAATTGATATATTAAATTACGATTTTCTTGCATTTTATCAAAATGAGTTTTATTGACAATAGTTTGTATGCGTTCTATTTCATCATCTCTTGTTTTTAACAAGATAGAAATATATATGATAATCCCACAAAAGAATAGAAAAAATGCAATAGTCCTGATTTCTTCTTTATTACTTATATACATTAAAGCAATCCTCTCTGTAAGACACCATTATTTTTTAATAGTTCTTTGTATTCTTCATTAGGTAAGACTTTTACATCAAATGTTTTTAAATAATTTTGATCTGTAGATGTAGTAGATGAAAACTTTTTATCTGTTGCAAATAGTTTATCTTCTTGATTTCTAAAGCCTATTGGAGTACCATAAGAAAACAAAAGATTATCTTCAATAGATAAACTACTAGAATTACCAGTTATACTACCGCGAACAAAATTTACTATTAATTCTTTTTTTTTCATTATTAATCCTTTTTATGTTTCATATAATTTTCTTGATAATATTTGCAATACTGATTTACATCGCAATATAATTGACACTTACCATCAGGTTTCTTTCTAGTCTCCATTTCATAATGTGACTCTCCACCAATAGAATACAAATGTTTCATGGCATCGGTTTTGTTATCAAAGACTCCACCGGTTACAGCTTTCTTACCACCTATTTTCTTAACTGCATAAGATACACCGGACCATCGTTCAGCGTCCGTACATCCTTCACAGGGGCTTTTTAAATGAAGAGCTAACCTTTGGTCTATATACTTATAAACTTCTTCTTTAGACCACTTTCTAACATTGAATGTTTTTAATGGAGTATCCGGCATTCCATGAATAAATTTATCTTTGGCATAATAATCTTTCATTATTACATAGATCTTTAATGTATCTACTTGCCATCCTAATACTGATTCTAATAACCAAGCATTAACATTAACTTGAGCTTCCCATTCAGGTTTCATTTTGTTACCACCAAATTTACTAGTGACTTTCCAATCTGATAGTTCATTAATCTTAGGATCAAATTGATCTGTTACTCCAGTAAGATAAATATCATCTATTTGTAACTCAGGAAAATTAGTTTTAACTGATATTTCATTTACAACTGTGTTATCAGATTCTTCTAGTACTTTATGAACTGCAGTACCAAACAATGCCCAAAAATAATCAGATACATCTCTTACCATTTCATGGTAATGCTTAAGCTTTAGCATTCTAGGATAAGGAGAACCTATCATTGTAGTTACACCTATACGACTAGGATCTGGTTCATATTGCATTTTAACTATAGCTTGCACTATAGCTTTCGGTAGATTATGTTTATTCGTTAGTATCATTTTATATTTTCCTTGTTATTAAACTTATTAAATCAGAATTAGCCTTTATAAGCTTTTTTAATGCATCAAATTGAAGATTAGCGTTATCATTTATCTTTATCATAATATCCACTTGTCGACGAAGTTCTTTTATTTCTGTTTCCATTTCTTCTATTTTAGTTAAATTCACTATGTCCCTCTCCACAGCCGAGACAAAAACTAGGTCCCAAGCCGTTATTAATATTAATTTCTATTATTTTATTACTGAATACATTTAGAGTCGTTATATCATTTACAAAATGAAATAAACTCATGTCATGTAGTCCTATCGAATAACTAAACTTCATAGCTTGAAATATAGCATTATTGTTCTGTGACTTCCAAGCTGATCTAAAAGCATTCTTTAGTTTCTGTTTATTCCTTATTATTTGTTGACCATCTGTCATACAATCCCTTTCTTAATCCATTCTTCAACAACAGGGGCTAGTAATCTTAATGCCATCTTTTTTAGAATATTATAAGTATATTTTCGCTTTTCTCTTAGTTCGGATTTCAAAGGAAATTCAGATAGATTGTTGTCAAAATTGGACTCCCATTCTGATAATGTTTTGTGGTAACATCCCAATCTAATAACAATGGCTTTTGCTTTTAAGTCATAATAATAACCAGAACTATATTTATAAGAATTATGTATTGCGATACCTTCTCCACCTTCACGAATTACAGCATATTCACGAATTACAGCACCTTCACGAATTACAGCACCTTCACAAATCTCAGCACCTTCACGAATCTCAGCATATTCACGAATTACAGCATATTCACGAATTACAGCACCTTCACGAATTACAGCACCTTTACAAATCTCAGCACCTTTACAAATCCAAGCATATTCACAAATTACAGCACCTTCACGAATTACAGCATCTTCACAAATCTCAGCACCTTCACGAATCCTAGCATATTCACGAATTACAGCACCTTCACAAATCTCAGCACCTTTACAAATCTCAGCATATTCACGAATTACAGCACCTTTACAAATCTCAGCACCTTCATGAATTACAGCATATTCACGAATTACAGCATATTCACGAATTACAGCATCTTCACAAATTATAGCACCTTCACAAATTATAGCACCTTCACGAATTACAGCACCTTTATAAATCTCAGCACCTTCACGAATTACAGCATCTTTATAAATCTCAGCACCTTCATGAATTACAGCACCTTTATAAATACGTATTGCTTTTTCTGTTTTTAATATCATGTTATAATCCCTTTCTTAAAGTTTAGTCCTATTTTAGCATCTTCACCATAACCAGCTAAATACATCATAAATATTTGTTGTTTTTTCATCATTCTAGCCTTTCAAAATAAAATAAACCGTCCCACTTTTCAATATTAACAACTCCTAAATTAACAGCGATTTCATATTTAGATTTTGACTTAAATAAATATTCCAAATGATTAAACCTGTTTATTAGCCATTCACGCCATGCCTCTAAAGATTGGCTATGTTTATCCCCGTTGCAATATTTACACGCTGGATTCTTATTCTCAATTACGTCATTCTCAGGGCTTTGCATTATGCCCGTTTCTATATCTCTATTTACTGGTTCAATGTGATCTATTTGCATCGTATAAGGGGTTTTAGTCTCTAGTGTCAAATTGACTCCACAATAAGCACACCGTCCTTTATATTTATCATATATCTTTTGTCGTTGGGCTTTCTTTGTCATACAATCCCTTTCTTTTTTGGAAGAGAACATTTTTCAGGAATAGAATCAGTGAATGTTCCAACCCATTTACCATCAATCCAATTTGAATCACCTAAACTAAAATCATTATTTGTGCAAATATGTTTTATATGATTAGTCCTGCAATTATGCGTATATGCTTCCAAACCTGTTGTTTCTTGTTCCTTTTCATAATAATCACACTCTGAACATTTATTGACTATTTTATCCTTATAACATTTAATAATTCTACTCATACAATCCCTTTCTTAAATTGTTGTTATGCAAATCTATTTAATGCTTCCATTTCATATACCCTTCCTTCATTAACCAAATTATCATTTTAGCTAGTGCGTTGGGGAGTTTTTCGTCACAGAAATCCCGACTATCTAAATAATCAGAAAAAGCATCTTGATAAAAAACTGTATAATATTTATCGCCACAATCTGTTGTTTCACATATCATTTTTAAATCATAGCCTACTATTATTGGCGTTTCCGCCGTCAATTCATCTGTAAGGTAAGCGTTGATAAACCCATCATAAGCATACGGCACTCCAGATATACATCTTTTTCTTGAATCCCAATGTGATCCAGATGTTGGATTGCGTTTTTTATCGAAATAATACCAGCAATATTTACTTTTTTTAACAATTCCAGCTTCTTTTAATAGCTTGCTATGTTTTAGGTCTGTTACGTATTCTTTCATTTTAACCTCAATATTTAGTTTCAGGATAAGTATATATCCAATACTCTTTATCATTAAGCTTAATCATGTCCTCTGAAGCATCCTCTGAGGTCAGCAAAAGCCCTGTAGAGACGTTTTCTATGACATCCGATAAGAAGGCTTCATTATCGAATAAAAAGTTCTTTAACACATCATTGGCATAATCTAGTTTATCAGATTGACAAAATAGAAACTGAAATGCTTCTACGAATGGTTGAACTTCTTTTGATAAAGTAGAATGTTTCATATAAATATCAGGAGGAATAGCATATAAAGTATTCATTATATTCTTATCTAGCATTGGTCTTACATCACTAGGTTCTAAAATCATATACTGTCTATTATTGTAATAGCACATATTCTCGTTATCCGGTGTAACTATAAGATTTAACATAGGATCTTCGTTACCAAATAGATCCTCTATTCCTAATAGCTTAGATAAAGCTTCTTGTTTTTCTTTATTCATTTTAATCACTTCCCTTTAGTTTTTCTATAATAATTATGAACTATTTTTTTATTTCTAATCTTTTTATCTTCCGGTGGCGTTTTCTTCGTAAGTCTATAATAATTATTGATTATATAATACTGACTGCACATTTGTACTCTTAGTGTGTCTAAAGTCAAAAACGTTATGCATCCATTAGCAAACTCAGGATGCTTTATTATATATACATTCTTGAATGTAGTATCCGAATGATGTATATCCCATACAAATGCATCTTTGGCGTAAGTCAATACAAATTCATCTGCATCTTTGTCTTTGCTGCCGTCATAAGCTCCTAGCCCATAACATAATATAAATAACATTATTAAATATTTCATATCAATCTCCTATATCTTTTGAAAGAAAAGTAGTTAGTTAAGGTGTACAGATAGGTAAGTTGATAGATTGTAGAGAGTAGGAATTAAAGTAGAAAATTATAAAAAAATATATTATAACAATAACTGTAAAATAACACCATATGTGTGTAGGTACTTCAAGCATCTACGAACTTCTACGAAAGTAAGTCTATCCCCCCCGTAGGTCATAGGGGGTGGGGTGGGCTTTAAATCTGTACGCTCCGATACTATTCAGCTCCCGACATCAATGTCGCTAGCCAACTACAACTCCAGTAGGCTATCATCATAACGACACCTAAACCAGCTATAATCTCATCATTCTTCTCTCCATATATATAACGTGCACACACACCCGTGGGCGGTTGGCTCATAAGGATATATATAATACTTCTATAGTAACACCATTAGTATACGTAGTATTACACTACTACTTATACCTGTATATACTAGCTATCTATTACTATAGAGAGTGTATGTAGTATTATAAGATATATACTAGCATCATTCTATTTTAATCGTTCTAAGGGTATTTTATATCATATTGGATGTTAGGTATCAGTTTCACCTTTACATCGCCTTAGAACTGTTTTGTGTGCGTTCTATGGGTATTTCTATTTCTCTACTCTATTATCTTCTTTCTTGTCTGTACACCTTGATAATTAGATTGATAATAACCTTGGAGACTATTATGACTAAGACAATGAGAAGATTGATAGAAGCAACTAAAGACTTGCGTGAAATGAAGATAGCTAGAGAAGAATGCCTTCGCTTAGCTAATTATGTTCCTAATGAGTTAGATGAATCTATAGCGTTGTGTGAACATCACATCACCAATGTGGCTAATCGTGATGAACAACTAGACTTTGATGAGAAGCTCGAAGAGTATTTATATTCTCAAGCTCATGGTGATAATTAATACATTGAGTGTGCTTAACTGCACACTCTCTTTAAATTACATCAATGGCAAGCAACCAATGGCAAGGGCTCTCTTCTTTATTATCAAGTTTCATAACTGTACACTTTGATATTTATTATTAACTAACTTGGAGTCTATTATGTCTAAATACCATCCAATGAAAAGGTCTATTCGCATCAAAGATAGACCTCATTATATTGCACCTACTGAAAACATCACTATTGATACATTTGATCTTAGTTTCTTTGGTGAAGGTTTTAGTATTGATGATAATACTAATATTGAATTTGATCTTATTCATGATATGGATGATGATCATTTATTTGATAATGTCCCAGTTCCTTTTTATAATGATTATGATTTGCATCCTTTTGCTCGTAATCATTCGTTTATCTTAGATAGACATATACCTATGAAATCTTGTTTTACTTAATTATGGAGTCTATTATGTATTCTCAAATAGATGCTACAATAGCTTTTTGCATATTCCTTGGTTCTATATCTACATTCTATGTAGTTAGTACTTTAGTTTGTAAAGCTTATGACTATCTTACACGTAGTGATTTACAGAAGTCATGTGATAAGCTTATAACTTAATATTATCTCTTTATTCCATATTATTACTCTCTACTTTATTCCAAGTGTATCTATCTGTACACTTGGATATTTTCATTCAATATCATACAATTACTTTTACAACTTATTAAGGATTTATCATGGAAAACGCACAAACTCCTAACGTACTACAATCAGTAGAAACTGCTTTAACCGCACTTAGTGGTGAGTTTAACAAGTCAACAAGAAAAGCTAATGCTGAGTATTGCACACCAATGGCTAAATATTCTGTTAATGCTGATGGTGAAAAGAAATTCAGTCATTATGATTGGGATGAAGCTACACTTGCTGGTTTTAATAACTTAGCTAAGTATATTGAATCCAATGGTTCTATTACTGTTGAAGGTAGTAAATACACAGCTCGTCCGGTAAAAGGAAGAGAAGATGTTTCTGTTATATTTAAGGAAAGCTTAGAGTTTGTTAAAGCTCTTGCTGCTATTCCTACATTTATAGCTCCTGTTACTGCATAAATTTATTACTTGGTATGACTAACGTTGTACCAAGTATGTTTTAAATTCTGTAAGGGCAAGAGAATCCCTTATCTATTAATAATTGTTATTTTATTACTTACTTAATGGAGTTAATTATGCCTAATCATCCTAACAACTACATACAAAGTCTTATTGATCGTGATGATCAACCTGAACCTAATATAGATGACTATCTTTTATTAGAACAAGCTCATTTAGAATGTGAAGTTCATCGTTATAATCTTGATGCTTACAAAGATACTATACGTAAACCTAATAAGCATATAGCTGCCTTTATGAATGTACCACTCAAAGAACTAAATGAATTCTATGATAGTATCTTAGGTATTCCACCTGATGATCGAGCTAACGGTGATGATCATGAAGATCTACCTGACTATGATATTACTAATTGTCCTTTTTAATTATTACAGTACTCTATGCTTATTTGCATATTGTACTGTTTTTTTTTATCTTTGAATTAAAAACTGCAAGGGCAAGAAGATTATGATCAAATATACTGTACATAAGAAAACAGGTAAAGAAGATGTTTTAGTTTTTGAGAACGAGCAAGAGTTCATTGCTTCTGAGCTCTGTATAACCTCGCTAGAAGACTGTAAAGCCGGAAGCTATGTCAAGAGTGATAATGGCTATTATGTCCCTGTATTGTATCGTAAAAACTTTAAGAAGTCTCTCAAGGGCAAGAATACTTCGTTTGTTAAGATTAGCTTCCCTGCTGGTTATGTATACAATAACATTTTATATTTAGATAACAATAAGTTTAGGCGTAAGATATTTAAATGGTCTAGGGATACTAAAGCTAATACTCCTAAGAAGTATATCTCTGCCAGGGATAAACTATTCTTATTCTATCTGTCAGAAGGTATGGACCTGTATGATGCATTCAATGCTACTCATACTAAATATAAATCATCAAGTAAAATAGAATCATTATTAGGATATATATTAGATAATCCTAACTTTATAGAATATATGCGAAAGGAAAACATTGTGGGAACATTAAAGAAATCTTTTGAATCTACTGGCAACGGACCAGATGAAGTAGCTAAAAGACTTAGTAAGATCATTGATAACAAAAACTATCCAGCTTCTATGAGACAATATGCTTTGGAAACTATGGTAAGATTAACTGAAAGTAATGTTAATGTGAGTAGTAATAAAGTAGATCAGGAACGCGTTAATAAAGAGATAGAAGAGAAGATCATTAAGAATCAGAATGTATCTTAGTTATACATCCACCAATCAGCTCCATAGGCTTCGATTAGTCTCGCTTTACGAGTATCTGTTGAAGCCTTAGATACTTTGCCAGTTTTCTCAGCTACAAACTTATCATCTATTTCAGGTAGTTCTACATGCTTTAATGCTGTAGCAAATGCATCAGGATAATCTTCATGACTAGCAAAACCTACAGTTAACAATTGATTATATAATATTGTTATTTCTGGTATCTTAGGGCATAAGACTATTTTATACTGTTGTACTATGGGCAATAGTATACTTAATATTCTTTCTTCTTTTCGTATCAGATTAAACTCATTCCAGATAACTGTCTTTCTTGGTTCTTCTTTTCCTAATACTCTTCTTCTTATCGCTACAGCTTCTTCATTAGGTTCTGAGAATACTTTGCTTATCTGTCTAACAATTTGTTCTTGTTGACCGTTTGCTTCAGCATTTATTCTTTCTATTTTATATTTTGCATCTAGTCTTAATAGAGCTTCTGCCATGCCTGGCATCTTCTGGTAATCTGTAATAGAATATTTTCCACCTTCTATATGAACTATAATAGGGAACACTTTTCCTTTAGGATATGCTTTAGCAGCTTGATACAAATCCATTCCAGGTGCAGAAGGAAAACATCTAGCAAAACCAGCCACAACAATAGCTGTATCATCAGCAGTATTAACGATAGATGAAGCTGGATCTAATCCGGCAAACAATAAACATTGACCTACCCAATGACGGTCCCATAAATCAAACTCTACCATCTGTACTTTATTTTTTATATATAAGTCTAAATCTAACTTTCTAAAAGCATCAGGTGAAATCATCTTAGTCTCAGGAGCTATTGGTTCATTCATGAACTCTTGATAGAAGTAATCTAGTTTACGCTTAAGTAAAGCATTCTTATACTTGTTCAATATAAAGTATGATCCTTTGTGATCTCTCCAGGATAATGTCTTTAACTCATTATCTATCTTTTCACATTCGAAATGATTAGGGACTATGAACTCTCCTGTCTTAGAACACATCTCTATTAACTTCTTCAATTCTTCCTTGCTTATAATAGGTCTGTTAACACCTTCTATTTTAGGATCTTCTTTAAGATCTTTGAATATAGTTTCTGGATGTACTAATGTACCTAATGTTAATACTTTACCTCTTCTACTATCCCAACTGTTTATAAGCTCTGCATCATACCAATAGTTTAGTTTCTCTCTGGCTTCTATAGTCTTAGTATTCTCTTGAGAATATATATCATCTACAATAATCATAGAAGGTCTATATCCATTAACATTAATTCCTCTTATATGCTGACCAGAACCTAATGCCCATACAATAGTTTCATCAGAAGTAACAAATGAATTGATACGCCACATCTTATGACTCTTTTTACGTTCTTCTGATTCTTCTATTACTCTAGGATCTTTGTCTCCGAATACTAAAGCTAAGTCTTGTCTATTCTCTATAACTGATTTAATAGAAGATACAAAACCTTCAGCTCTTAACTTCGTCTGTGATGTGATTAGTATAAAGTTTTCACCTATCTTGATCTTAACTATTCCAGGGCTTAACATATGTTGTGGGTAACGTTCTTCCATTGCCTTATCCCAGCCTAGTAAATCGCTTCTAACGTACATTGTATGACCTTTTAGGTATATCATATAGGCTGGAAATAAAAAGCTCCCTATGGTGGTCTTAGCAGCTTCTCTATGTACTAAGAAGTAAGCTTGCCTATCGAGAGCATATTCTTTGGAAGGATCTAATATTCTAAAGAGCAATCTAGCCATAATGTAATGAACCTCGGAAAAGTCTCTGTCAAAGCGTTCCGGGAAGAACATCTTGCCAAACTTAAGTATTCCGAGGTCATTAATATTATCTATAGTAGCTGTGTTGTCTACTACTAATGCTATTTTCTCTTGGTTAGTCATTAACTAGGACCTATCTTTTTATTATCCTTTGCATCTTTAGCAGCTACACCAGTAAGCAAACCACCTATGGCAGTTAGAATAGTACCTAATACCGGAACCCATTCAGGTTCTGTTATTTGTGTTAGCAATAAACCTACAGAAAGCAATATACCTCCTATAGTTGTTTTCCAGTTATTCATATTAATATCCTTTAATTTGAAAAATATCTTTACTAATTCATAGTACATCTTCATTTTATTCCACATGATTATCACTTGAAGTTAGTGAATCAACATGACCTGTATCTGCAATTGGTTTATTTAATTGTGCTTTTAAGTCTTTGTACGGTTCTTTTTCATCATCATCTATCAAAGACTCTAAGTGCTTAATTACACCTGTAAATGCAGCTTTTTTATTCTGAGGAGCTTGACCTTTACGTATTTCTAAAGCTAAAGCTATCCTAGCATCTGTCATAATATCTTCTTTAGGTATTAATACTTCTTCATTACCTAGAGAATCATCAATTTGCTTTGGTCCTGATATGTCTATCCCTTGAAATACACTATGAAACTTGCAATGCTCTATCTCTACAGCATCATAGTCCTTTAAATCATTTACGAACCAGAACTTTGTTTTCTCCGGTGTTATACCTAATACTAGATATGGTGTATCAATGCTTCTGCCGTGTTTATGCTTTACGACTTTATCCTCTAATGTCATGTAATGTAATCCTTGATCGAACATCTTATTCCTTTTTTATATTATACAATTTTAGAAGGGGCTTTTACACCCCTTTGTTTGATTATTTTTGATGTTTACCTTCTACGCCTCTCACTACTCTTTCTTTTGTCATCTCATGAAACCAGAATAGGGCTTCTTGCATTTTGGTAATAGCTAATGCATTTTCTCTACTTGGAAACTTAGCATTTAATTTTTGAGTTCTGTCAATGAGAACTTCTAATAGTTCTTCATTGGTTGTTCCACCTTCGTAAAAACCATTTATATTCATTTTTACGAAAACTAATTCTTGTTCACATGAAGGTGCTTTTTCAAATCCTTCAAGTACGTACTTATGTGCATGGGTTATTTCCCTCATGATGCACTCCTGTATTAATGTATAAATACAATTGCTTTTTCAAGATACGGTATATGTAGCATATATACAAATTTATCTATTTCCTTTTTTTAATGCACGTTCAGTATTCCTGTATATGAAGTTATACTGTTGCCCTACTGGTCCTGTTATGAAGGAAGATATATCTATACCTGTTTCTAATCCTCTTTGTAGTATCATATCGTTTAAATCCTCTTTGCGTTTATTAGGTACACCAGCAAATTCATCATATGTTCTTTTCATACCTAATATAGCTGTCTCTATAAATCCACCAGCTAACATATTCAATCCATAACCGGCTCCTAGTCCACCTAGTATTTGATCTACTGGTTTGATTATCTTCTTTACTTCTTTTTTAAAAGCACTACCTTTAGTTGCTGTTTCTCTTTCAGTTATTCTATCTGCATCTTCTAGTCCTGCAGTTAAGAAAGCTATTACACTTTGTAAAGACATTACCATACCCATTCGAACCATATCACCTGTACCTATTATATCATTCAATGTACTATTCTGGTATATAGCTGATTGTATACCTGATATTAATCCATTGTATCCTTCTATGCTTAATAAGCCTATAGCTGATCCAGCTAATCCACTTATACCATATCTTGCAGTCATTAGAGCACTACCTTGAAATAGATCTCTTGATATACTATGTTTAGGAGCATACCAGTCACCGAATGGAATACCTAAATGCTCCATATAGTTTACAAAGCCTTTATCTTTAGATGCAAATTCCATCATAGCATTATGCATCTGTCTTCTTTTTAAAGCATATACAGATTGATTTAATCCTGACTCTTTACTAAAGTTACCGAACATACCAAGTAGTCTACCGGTAGGAGTTGACTGAGAAGGAGTCTTTATATAGTTACCTATTGATTTCCATACCATTGACTTTTCTAGTTCCGCTTGAATGAATGGAGTCATATCTTTCGACTGACTGTTCATAAATGCTATTTCAGCTTGATCTAAGTCCCTAGTATTAGCTGTTTCTCTTAAATCAGCTTTTAATCTATCTATATGTAAGTTACGTTGATCTACAATATCTTCTATCTTTTTAGCATTCTTTCTATATGATCCTTCGGCTGATACTATCTCCCATTTCTGAGCTTGTCCTTTACCAGACAACCAATCACACATTACATCTGTAAAGCTCGTAAGCATACCGTTAAGCTCTTTTCTGCTCCTACCGTCTATAAAGAGTGCCTTCTCTGTTTTAAGTGTTTTAGCAATGCCTGGTACATTTTCTCCACGTACATCTTCTAATGCAATATCCTTTTGATTTATTGTCCAAGCACCTAGACCTCTTTTCTTAGTATATCTATTCGCATACTTAAGAGCATCAACTACAGTTTGTGAAGCAACTTCCATTCCTTGAGACATCTTACTATTTATATCTCTTAAATTAACATCCATAGCTTCATAGTATTTCTTAGCCGCTTTGGACTTCACTACATTAGCCATATCTCTGAAGATATTAAGATTCTTTATATTAGTCTTAATTTCATTACTAATCATTAATTCAGATAGCTGGTTACTAGCTGTTGATTCTTGTAATCCTTGTACTTTAGCAGCTCCTGTACTTTGTCTGTTTTTACTATCTTTTTTAAATGTATCTGCAAAGTCTATTCCTTGTTGTAATATACCGGAACCTAACATATGTAGATACTTAGTAAATATTCCACCTGTACCAGTACCTATAGCATGTTTAGATGTAGGAATAGAAGCTCCAAAGGCAGCATTTGATATAGCATTCTGCATTATGATTTTAACCCAACGTTTTAATGCTCCACCACCACCTATACCGATTAAGGCAGCTCCGGCAACAGGATTGAATGGTAATACTGCTGCACCAACTCCAGCAAGTCCTACATATTGTCCACCTAAGTATAAAACTCCGGTAGCACTCTTAGCTGTCCAATTATTTAACTTATTAATGCTTCTGAATAAACCACCACCTGCTTTTTCACTCACTTGTCCTATACCATCGTGGAAAGCTAACATTTCATTTACATCAGGTTTAGTTACATTTTCTGTTTGAATGGTATGTTTTACTTCACCTGCATTATAACTTATTTCTTTACCACTAAAAGGTTTTCTCATAAATCCTCTAGAGGTTCTAGTATCTATAGTCGTAGAGTATCCATTTTGTAACTCAGAAAGAACTTGCTCTGCAGATGCTTTATATTCATTCTTTATTCTTTTAGCTATTTTCTTTTGTATCCTAGAGTATGGCATACCAGAAGTCATTGAATGAAGATTCTCTGCTTCTATAGTATTAATAACTCCTTTACTATCATCATGTATAACATATACAGGTTTAGCTGATTCAGTTCCATTGACTTTATCTCTTACTGTCATATCAAACATACCTATGATTCTGCCTGATACATTACTTAATTCATGATTAGAATTATATACACTAGCTAAGACAGGTGTCCCAGGATCTACAGGAAATGATTTACCTTTTAAGCTTTTATTATGTTCATTCACCATATCAGCCGGTTGATGAGGTATATCATATATATTGTTGCTACCATGAACTCTAGATAGTTTATGTAAGGCTATTGATCTTGCATGTACATTGATATCCGGATTATCGTTATAATGTTCCATAGAAACGCTTTCTACATCCATTAGAGCTTTTGTTATCTCAGCTCTAACTTTTTCAGTAAGATTATCTACAGTATAAGTATAATCATTGTTTCTTTGCATCTCAGGTTTAAAAGCCAGTAAAAGTTTATCTATGGTAAGATCCTTAGTGGCTATTCTTTGATCCATACCATCAATTACTGGCATTGAACTCATTTCTTTATAATGTTTGATAGTCTTGTTTTGATTCATATCATCTATAAAACCATCTATTTGACCATTAATCATTCTTTCAGCTAAAGAACTCATTTGATTCTTTTTATCACCTAACAGTCTATTGAAAGGTATTTCGAAACCTTTGATCCCGGCATCATGTAGTAAACGGTAATAAGCAGTAGATTCACCAAAGTTTAATCCTATGTTTTTCTCTACATCTTCTTTGATCTCTTTTATCTTATTACCTGACCAATCTTCAGTAACATCTATTTCAGCTTTTAGCTTCTTAAGTCTATCTTCTCTACCTGGCATTAATAATCTATTCTGTTCTGTCCCGGCATCACTAATCCATTGATCTATGTTTCCTTCGGTAGCACTAATGTACTTTTGAGCTGTATTATGTACTAAGTCTTTAGCTTTACGATAATCTCCAGTAGAAGCTTCTTCTGTTTTATAGATCTGAGTGAGCATATTAAATAGTAAAGGATTGTCGCCTTCTTCTGTAGGCATTAAGAAGTCTTGCCATTTATTAGTCATAGTAGACTGATGTTTCTGATACTTTCTAGTCTGTTCTTCAGGAGAATCTTTAGTCTGGGCATCTCTTATTTGTTCTAATGCTTCTAATGTAGATTTATCTCCTATTTGTCTTTTACGCATTAAATCTACTACTTCTTTAGGTCCAGCATTAGTCATATTATTTGCTGATTCATGTAGATTCTTAATAACTCTTTGTAACTGAGCATATCGTTCTGGTTTGATAACATTTATAGGCTCATTAGTATTAGGATCCAAAATGACATTACTATTATGATCAGTCTGAGTATTCAATTTATGGTTCATATGTTCGACAGTCATAGCAATACTCTTTTGAACATTAGCTATAGTATTTAAATGAGCTTTAGCTTTTAAGAATGTAGCTAATGGTTTAATCATATGAGCATTATTATCATCTGTCAATGGTTTTGTTAAGATTTCATTGATCTTGGCATCATCATCAATTGATACTTGAGTTTCAGATTCAAATCCTATTCTATGTATAGTTTGGTCACCTACTCTTAATTTAGAATATTCTGATCTTGTGCCAAACATTTCTAAATACTTAGGATCTAAACCTAGAATACCATTATCTTCTGAAGTACCTATCATTATATCTTTACTAGCATCTGTGACTAATTGCTTAAACTTCTTACCAGCTTTGTGTAGCTTAGATGTGAAAGGAGCTGTTATCTCTCCTATGAGCTTCTCCCCTTCCATGCCATTCAATGTAGCAAAAGCGACATCTTTTTGGTGTAGAGCATCGGATAATGGTAAGAACAATTCCATTTCGTGAACCGGAATAAGATCTAATGGTTTTTGTAATAAAGTTGCATTATCAATAACATCAAATGGTTTCATTATTTGTTCAGCTCCAACATCTATTTGTTCGTTATTAACAAATCTACCAGTTTTATTAATCTGATATTCTGGATCATAAACTCTCATGTTATTACTTAAGTCTTTATAGATCTGGTTGTCAATAGTGGATTTTAATAATGTCCAGTTTCTCATCCGACTACTAAAGTTACCATAGTTCATAGTTTTAGATATGTTTCCTAGAGCATCAGCTACATTAGATAATAACATCATTTTAGCAAATTGAGTACCGAATTGTCCTCCAGTACGTTGACTCATCATTTGTTCTATATTCTCTATAGCTTCTGGAGCTGCATATGCAAGTAGATTATTCTTCATTTCTTCGAAAGCTACATCATTCTTCCATATACGTTTACTCTTTTTATTCTCTTTGATCTTATCGAACTTCTTTGTTATTGCCGGTACTAAAACTTTATCATATAATGTTTGATAATCTTGTAATAAGACTTCATGTAAAGGTTTGTTCGCTAATCCAGCTAGTTCTTTCATCTGTTTATTATCAAGAGTCTTTCTTATGTTACCTAAGAATTGCTTAGTAGATCCTATATCTTCTAACGTTACGTTCTTAGTTAAACCAAAGGTGCTCATGTTTAATGTACTCAAGTCTTTTTGTTGATGATCATATTTTACATCTTTATCAAATACATCTATTAAATGATCAGACAGTTCAGTATTCTCTATTACTGGAGTAATACCGTTCTCTTTAGCATATCTTACTGTTTCGAAAGGATTAAAAGCTACTTCACCATCGGCTAAAGCTCTGGCTTGATCCATAGGTAGACCATACTTAGTTCCTACTAGACTAGAGTAAAAATCTTTTGTGGCATCTTTGTTTATGAACCTAGAAGGACTCAATAATGTACCTCCTGTCATTCCACTATTTCTTTGATCTGACGCTGCTGTTTTATTACCTCTGAACTTATGATAAGCTAATGCTGTGAATATAGTTCCTAGTTCTTCAGGATCTCTAGTATAGTATTTAGCTACATTAGCAGTAGCCTTTGTCATCATTTCATTCTTTTGTAAATCAGAAAAAGCTTTGTCAACTTCTACTAGTTCATGTATGAATGTTTCATTAGAAGAAGGATTAATAGCTTCTTGAGCCCAATCAACTGATATAGTACCATCTTTGTTAAATAGATTCTTCAATGGTAGACTAGCTTTTTTATATCTATCTCCTTGTTTGTTATAGCTTATATTCATTAGTTCACCATTACGATAAGCTATATAGTCTTGACCACTTTTACTATTACCCCAAATAGCATCTACATTCTTAGGTTGAAACTTATTAAAGAATGTATGATATACACTTCCGGCATATCTAGCCAGAGCATCTTTTCTTCTGAATGGTCTTATTCTTTTGAATGGTTCTAATATATCTTCTGCTTTACCAGTTAATTTATTCATATATGGTGTTGATATACCCTTGGAAGAGATTTCTCTATTGACTCTAGCTACCATTATTTTACCAGTTAAGCGGTTCATCATGTTAATCTGGCCATTGTGCCCTAAGAGGTTTTTATTCTCTTCTGCACCTATTACATCGCTTAAGTCATAAAAGCCTTTCGTAATTGATTTATGGAGTTTCTTGATAGCATTAATCATTCTGACAGTAGCACCATTTTCATTAGATGTAGGGAATATATCAGTTTGACCTTTTATTGTTTCTGCTTTTGGTTGTATCCTTGATTGGTCACCTGTATGATATATAGTATAATCAGCTCCTATCTCTTTAAGATAATCTATAAAAGGAGAATCAACTCCGGGCATATCTCCTACTATAAACTTTGTATTTTTAGATTCCTTATGCATAGCATCTATATTTTCTTTAGTAGCACTAGCAAGTGGTTTGTTTTTAAATTCTTTATTTCTAGCTAACATTATAACATAAGGGTATTCATTATATTCACCGGCATATTCTTCTTCATATAAATCTGCCCATCCTGCTACTGTGGGTTCTGCTCCTGCATCAGCAGTTTCTTTTGTAGCAAGAAATTTTAATGCACTTGTTGCTGTACTGCTTTTTGGTTCACGTATCGATTTAGGACTACTATCAGTTAATTCACCGATAAAACTATTTGCTACTTCTCTCATAGCTTTATCTTTTCCATCACCTTCTGGAGTACCTTTACCTTTATTCTCAAATCCACCTTGCATTTTTACAGTAGTTTGTTTATTTGTAGTAGGTTTAGTCATTTCATTAGAAAAAGCATTAGTCAGTTTTGACCAATCTCCATTACCTACATCAGTAATGCCCATTTTAGCTGGTCTTACTATGCTTTTCATATCTTCTACTTGTCTTAGTTCTGGTTTACCAGCTATCTCTCTTAATGTAGTAGATAAAGCATATCTTACAGCACTCTTAGCTGACTTCTCCATTTTATCATAAGGTACACCATCTACTGACTCTATTAATACATCTATTAAAGCATTTTCTGGATTAAAGGATCTTTGATTATAAGCATCTACTCCTTTTTGAACTATGTAATTCATCTTAGTAGATAATTCATTATGTGTTACTCCTTCATTAGTAGCGAATCTATCTGTAGTATTCAATACTATATCAGCAGTTTCATCTTTATTCAGTTTTACTTTTAAATTTACTTTACCATTTTTCATATTAGGAGTTAAGTTATCCAAAGCTTGATAGATTACATTTCTTAATCCTATAGTACCATCTACATTAGCATCAGCTTCTGTTACTGATTTATAATGTTCTATATGCTGTGGCATCGTATAGCGTTCTTGTTCAGCTAATCCATATTTCTGATTTACTTTCCAACCACCAGTATTCAATATAGTTTCATTATCAGATAACAATTTACTAGAAGATTTATAAGTACCACTATTGGCTCCTGATTCGTTCCAATGCTCCCACATAGCGTCAAAGATCTCAGGTGTAAAGTCTTTGTCCGGGACTCTTAAACTAATACCATCTTTATCAAAATCAGCTCCCATTACTTCTGCTCCAGTATGAGAATTGAAAGCTATTGTACCGTCTCCTTCTAATATACCAGCTATTAAAAATGCTCCTTGACTATCTGGACCATCGATAGGTGTTCTAGTAGCAAATACTCTAGAGCCTAATGTAATCATAGGCATCTTGTTCTTACGAGCTTTTTTAGCTAACTTATTATATTCACCTCTTGAGATATATATCAATGGAGAACCATCTTTAGCTAATCCTGTTTCAGGATCATAATACTGATCTAGTTCTGTTTTCTGTCTATTTAGTCTCTGTAATAGTTTCTGTCTTGATTCACTACTACCCTTGTGAAGCAATAGTTCATTGTCTATAAGTCTTTGAGTAGCTGATTGACCTTCCCACATGGGTACGTACACTAAACTGGCTCCGGTAGTCCTTAATTTAGCTACATCATCAAAAGCATCTTTGATCTTATATAGTATTCTAGTATTAGTTCCTGGTTCATTTAAAGACTGACCAGCTATAGTACCATCAAATATAGTTACTAATTTATCTAAAGTAGCATCATCCATCTTGATTTTATCGCCATTGAAAGATTTATCTATTATATTCAAAGCTTTTCTTGCTCCAATAGATGTCATATAAGCTAAGTTATCACTACCATTTTCTTCTTGTCTAGCTATATCTTCTCTCATTATTTTTAGTCCTCTACCAGCAGACAATCTAAAGTCATCAGTTAGCTTAGTAGATGGATTGAACATATTATATAAATTGTACAAATCTTGTATCTTTTTTATACCAGAACGTCTTTTGTTATCACTTAGTTCTTTGAATCCTTCATAAGCTTTTTCTCCGGTCTTACCTTTCCAGAAAGAACTACCAGTGAATAACTGTGGTGTACCATTTATTCCTATAGCTCCGGCACTTAGTTTTGTATCTGCATGACTTGTGCTCATAAAAGCCATACCGTTCTTACCGGTTATAGGTAAATCAAACTTTAAATAAGAAGGAGCTATACCTTGATTGACTTTTGTTATTATATCATTCATAATAATCTGAAACAGATCTCCATCTTTCTTCTTCTTGATGTTATCTCCTGTCTTATAAGCATGAAGTGGTTGCATAGCTGCATCGAGGACCAAAGTAGCTCCGAATTCACTTACTTCTACTTCTCTAGGAGTATAAGCTTTACTGTTCTTGTATGCTGTATTGAAACTTATAGCACTTACTTGCTTACCAAACGATTCCATTTTTTCAGCATATTGTCCATCTGTTTCAGACTCTTTTGTATAACTATCTATTTGAGGATCATTAAACATAGATTTATGTGTAATGTTATTTCCGTTTATAAAGTAATTACTGGCAGTCTTTGTAATTGGATCTTTATTGGTTCCACCTAAGATTCTTCTTAGACTATTGAAAGCTAGTTTATTAACCATAGGAGAAGCTCCATCAGAAGCGTTCTCTTTGAATCTAGCATTTAAATATGGATTATCCTTAAACCATTCATGGTTCATCACTAGCATTGATTGTGTTATATACTCTTCTCCTTCATCATCTATTTTTACTTTCCATTTACGATCTTTTAATACATCATCATTTATTTTACCTTCATTATCTAATAGATCTGGTACAAATCGTGCTAACTGATCTATACTTTCAATTGCTAATGGTGTATGATTTGTAAGTAAGCTTAAATACTTAGACATTAGTTTACCAGTAGTAACTTCATCACCTTTTACTTTGAGGGCTCTATTACTTCCACTTCCATCCATACCCCAATTCAATACATCATAAACAGCACTATTCAATGCCTTTAAATGATAATCAGAAGAACCATCATCAGCTAAGATAATAGGCTTGAAATAATGTAATCCTTCTTTTTCATTTACTGCTTGGAAATACTCTCTTTGTTTTAATCCTATTTCATTTATTAGATCTGAGTTTTCACTAAGGAACTTCATTTCAGCTCCATAATCATCACTTAACTGATTCTTGAATAGTTCGAAGTTAGTTATCTCTTCTCCTAATACATATCTCTTATACAAACTCATAGGATCTAATGTTTTGTTCAATAGCATCCGTTCTTTAGCTTTATTATCATAGTTCCAAGTGTTCTCTGAACCAATCCATTTCCAAAAATTAGACCATTGCATATTCTGAGCTGCCATTAAAGCATCATCTCTGTTTTTAGACAATCGATGTAAAGAAGGCATATTTATTACTAAACCACCTGATTTACGAGGTAATAAGAAACCACCTCTTTCTATTATCTGCTTGGCTAATGTACCATCTTGAATAGATCTTGAAGTTAGTCCATGTCCGTTCTTTCCATCTATGACTGTAGAACTTATTACACTCTTTCCTCCAGTAAACAAATCACTTATTACATTTTCAGCATCTCCGGTAATACCTATATCTTCCATTGAGCTCATATAGTCTTTACCAAAACCTAAGAAGTTCTTCATTTTACCTATATATTTAGATACTTGCTGATTATCTACAGCCCTATTTCCTGCCATTTCATCATAAGATACTAAATCACCATTTCCATCTATTTCTACATATATGTTTTTTACTTCGTCTAGATTGCGTATAGATATTTCTGCTCTAGACGCAGTAGCTATTAAATCATCATCTTTTATTCTACTATCTGCCGGAAGATTAGCATTAGTCTCTTTTACTTTTTCTAATATCTTAGCATATCTTTGTTCGTTATCTAGACCTTGGAATTCTGTTTTAAATATATCAGCGTCAGTATAGCCCATAGACTTTGCTATGTTTCCTAATTGTCTAGTGATTTGATCAGCGTTATATTGATCTTCTCCAAATAAGTTATCTGCATCTATTACATCACCAGCTTCGTTTATTAATGTACCTTGCTCTATACTTTTTATCATGTCTAGACGAGAAGTAGCTTCGTCTATAGACATTGGGACTTGACTTTTTAGCTTGTTAGCTTCCATATTAAGATATATAGATAAATTCTCTACTGTAGGTTCTTGTCCAATATCTGTTCGGTAACTATCCATAGCTGATTTAATCAGTAACTCAGGTGAAGCATCAGCTGCGATATATTGTCCTAGCTCTTTAGCTCTTGTACGATAGTTTTCTAATGCCTCTGTAACGCCTGTATAGTTCTCTGGAGTCCATTCTAATACGTTAGGCAACAATGGTGAAGCCTTGAGGGTATTAACAGTCATATTGAGTATGTTAGCATCTTGCGTGTCAAATGTACCTTTATTGCCAGTAGCTGATTTTACTTGTTCTGGTCTGAAAGCTACTATTTCTCTACCATTATTATAAAATATACCATCATAGTCTTTTTCTTCTAATAATTTTATAGTTTCTTCTTTCAAAAAAGATATTTTATCGTAATGATCATCATAACTTATTTTTTTTCCTTGTTTCCAATTATTTATTAATTCTTTAAAGTAGATTTTGGCTTCTTTTCCTATTTTAGTTTTTCTTATCCCAGGCAAATAACCTAATGATGAGACTACTAGAGCTCCTAGATAACCAGGACCTTGTACGATTTGGTTTATAAATTTATTATCTGCTTTTTCACCTAATACTTCAGCGAAATATTTTGGTAACGGTTCATTTATATTTACACGTAATGGATTCTTTATACTTAGATATAATGGATATATTTGAGCATTCCCTTTTTCTTCTTGGATATGGTTTCTATCAGTTTTAGTATAACTATTAGCATAATAAGGATCTGTCGTAACATAGATGCCACCCCATTTGCCCGTTCTTCTTTGTCTTGTCGCATTAAACTGGGTTATATCTGATGATCGACTCCCATGATAAGCTATTTCTGGTTTTCCATCTTGATCTACTAACTTACTAGCCGATTCTGGTTTGTTTTCCCAATCGCCAAAGAACTCTTTAAATTCATTAGACTTGAGGGTATTAACGGTCATGTTGAGTATGTTAGGATTAGTTCTATCAAATGTACCTTTGTTACCAATAGCAGATTTAACTTGTGTGGGATCAAAAACTATTATTTCTTGTCCATCATTATATATTATACCATCAAATCCTTTGTTTTTTATATGTACTACATGTTTTGTTTTTATATAAGAAGGAATAGCTAATTTATCAAATATATCTGTTTTTTTAGGACTTGGATTATAATGTTCCATAACATAATTGATTAAATTATTTTTAGTCAAATATATACTATTGGATATTTTGTGTTCTTTATTTTCTGGTTTCCAAGAAGTTGATGTAACAATATCATCAAATCTTGAATTAATCCTATTTTTTTGAAATACTTGTAAATGATAATTTTTGTTATCTGTGTATTTTTCTTTTGTATTCTTCCAATATAATGTTTCTTTATCATTTGATATTGATTGTATATCATTATTTTCAATTAAATCAACTGCATCGAAATATTGTTTTTGTTCTAAATTAAAATCAGATTTGGATAGAACATTCAGATTCGTATTATCATATTGATTATTGTTTTTGTCTAACCATTTATTCTTTTTGCTTACATATAAAGGATTTTTTATATCTAAATATACAGGTATAACATTGGGACTTGATTGTTTTTGTATTCGATTACGATTTGTTTTTGCATAATGTTCTGCTGAACTAGGATTATTTGTAAAATATATTCCTTGCCAATTACCTGTACCTCTACTTCTATCAGGATTGAACTGAGTTATATCAGTTGATTGCGTTCCATGAAAGAATACTCTTGGTAATCCTTGTTCATCTATCATTTGGCTAGCATCTTCTGGTTTGTTCTCCCAATCACCGAAGAACTCTTTAAATTCATTACTCTTTAATGTTTCTACTGACATATTCAGAGGATCATCTTTAGATAGTTCTTTAGTATCTATTTGTAAGTCTGTAGGCACTTCATCTTGGACTATATGATCTTGGATAATATCAACTGATCTATTATACATATTATTAGGATCATTTTTACCTACGAACTTCTTTAATAGATTAACAGTCTTATCCATTGCTGTTTCAGTTACATTAGGATCTTTAAGTTGAGTTAACTTCTTTCTGAATTCTGGTTTAGATAGATCATATAACTGAGCTATAAACTCTTTAGCTTGTACTGGCGTTACATCAGCATCTATAGCTGAACCTATTAATCCGGCATCTTCAAATGTTTGTCTTAATTCGCTATCAGCTAATATACTTTCTGCTATTTGTCTATCATTCAAAACTAATTGCCTTATAGATTTGATTTCAGTATCTATAGCACTTCTAAACTTTATATTACCATCATATACACTAGCCGTCATTTCATGCATAGGTTCATGTAGTAGGAAACTTATCATATTTTCATTATTATTATATTGTCTATTAGATGTCCTACTTTTATCATCTGTTAGATACATTTCATTAGTAGATTGATCATATTGACCGAATACTTCATGACCTTGTTCATCTAGTCCTAATTCTTTACCTTTTATCTTTGTTTGTCCTCTAGTCTCTTTTATAGTCTGTAGCATATTAGCGATATTAGCTCTAGCTTCAGGAGAGTCTTGTTTACCTATTCTTTTAAGATAATGAGTTATATCATCTCCAGCAATTACATCTATAGCATCTCCTACAGTCATATCTTCTGGTTTTATACCTTTTTCAGTTACTCTATTCTGCATAAACTCATAAGCGGTTACTTCTCTTTCAGTAGTTTTAACTGGAGAATCCTGGAATATCTGTGGTTCTAGTACTGTCGGTTGTGCTTCTGCAGCTTCTTGAGATACTATCTGTTTTCTAGGATTGCTTATTCTATAATCTACTTCCGGTTTAATAGTCGTTCTAGCTTTATGTAGATGCATAGCATCATTAGCAGTAAACATAAATCCAAATAATGTCTCTGTAACTAGATCTCTAGCGGTAAGGTTAATGTCTCCTTCTGTGACTAATTGACTCATTACAGCTCCTACTGGTTGGGCTGGTATAGTACCAATGGCATAACCAGTTTTATTCAATGATTCTCCTACAGCTCTAGCTAATGTAGGATCTAACATTTGTTTAGAATAAGCATTTATCATAGGTGCAGCTCCTCTTAAAGCATTACCTAGTGCATATCCGAACCCTACATTAACGAGTCCTAAGACTGCCATTGTTTCCATATGACTAACTAATTTATCTGCATCAGCAGTAGGATCTAGTTTCGATAAATATGATGCTGCAGCTCCAGTTGCTAATCCCATAGGATGAGCTAACCATGTACCCATTGTTTCAGCTTGTGAAGGAAGAATAACTTCTCTTTTCACTCCATTGTTAGTAACGATAGTCTTTAGTCGCCTATTCATGTTTCTAGGATTACCAATGAATTTCATGTATTCTTTAACTCTGAATAACTTAGATCCGGCTCCTTTAGTCCAGGTATCATTAACAATTAGCTTGTTAACGACTTTACCTATTTTTCTGTTGAATAATTGATTGATTAGATTAGCTCCTTTAGCTCCTAATGCATTGCCAGCACGAAACGGACCATACATCATTTCACCAGCTAGACTAGATCCCATTCCAAATACTCCGTATAATCTAGTAGACCAACTATCAAAGTATTTTTCTACATAATCTAATTCTTCTGGTGAAGCTTCAATTCCATCCATACCTAATAACTCTTGTACTTTTTCTTTTACATGGAATCGTCTTTGACCTTCAAGTCCTTTGTCATTCATTAATAGACCTAATGCACCTTTACCACCTTGCTTCTTGCCATATATTAAACCTCTAGCGGGATCTAAAGCTTGATCTGCAAAGCCTCCTAATTGATCTAACATTTCACCAACGAAGGTTCTATCTTCGTCTTTAAAGTTTAAATCTTCTTGTCGTGAGTATAACTGATCTCCGAATAATGTTTCTTTCTTTTGTTCTTCAGTTAATCCTTTACCTTGGTTTATTTTATCAAAAGCATTAACGGCTCCTATAGCATTATAAGTATTTAAAAAAGACTGTGTTATTCCTAAGGTTTCATCTGATACATAGGCAACTTCTCCATTAGTCAGATAAGACATTACGTTGTTTATTCCTTGTAGGACACCATTAGGTAATATAGCCGTTGCTAACTTAGCGTATTTATCTACTTCGGTGGCATTAGCCAGACCAGAATGCTTTACTCCATAATCCACTAGGGTTCCACTTGTGCCTAATCGTTCCGTATCAACATTATAAGCTTCGATCAGTTCTCTTTGAGCATTTTCAAGATCTCCATTGACTCCGACTTTACCGTCTTTTAGACTTAGATACTTCTTAGCTATATCTGAATAAGTTCTATTTCTATCTGTATCTTTGATTACAGCATTCAAATAAGGATCCATAGGTTCTGGATCTTCTTCCAATTCTTTAAAAGTAGGTAGTCTCTTTTCGAATGGTTCAAAGTCTTTCAACCAAAATGCTTTCTTTTTAGCTTCTAAATCTATAGTAGATAATTCTTCTGCATGAGGAATTAAATCTTGTTTCTTAACTTCTGTTGGTAATAATGATACCGTAGGTTCATTTACTTGCCCCTGTAACGTATCAGGAGCAACGAGAAGAGGTTTTTTTACTTTGTTTAGTGTTTGGGTTGGCTTGGCGATTAAAACGTCGGCTACGGGCTTTGTTTTAGCTATGGTAGTGTTACTTGTAGAACCTTCTTCTGTTTTTTTTTTACTGGTTTGTTAATATGCTTATACAAATTAACTTTAGCTGAAAGATAATCAGTTACTATTTTAGCTTCTGAAGTTACTCTTTCGTTTCCTGGTGAATCACTAGGAAGATACTGTTTAGTAAAATCTATAAGATCTCCACCTTGATCGGCATCTAATTGTCCTAATTTATATTCAGTACTTCCAGTAGTAGAATGAGAATAGTCTTTGCCAAGATTGATCTTCTTGTTAGCTGGTAATTCAGTACCGACTATATTATGCAGATGTCTTGGTGTAGATAGTCCATTCTTTATCATTCTATCATGCAAAGCTTTTATCTTAGGATTAGTAGAACTTAACTGATAAGCTGTTCTTGCTGTATTCAACTTTTTAGTCAAATGTGCTTTTTGTCTATTGTGCAAAGACTCAGTAGCTTTTTTATTCTTTGTTCTGAATGACTTACTTGATACCGGTTTCATATTAGCCTTTATTCTTCTTTATTAATAGGGTTTTGTTGTACTTCGCCTCTAAGGTTTTTACCAGCAAACATTAAAGGATTATTAAATATATTCTGGAGAATATCCATTCTACTTCCTTTTTTAGGAATCATTTGCCATTGACCATCAGAATAGAACATTCTTATATGCATAGGATTAGCTGATGTTCCTTTTATTTCGTACTTGCCAGCACTTTCTCTTTTTATTGTATAATTATCTGCATCATCGCCTATTGCAGTTCTAACAGCTTCAGTCATGTAATCTTTTACGGCTGTTACTTTTTCTTCTGTAGTACTGTTTCCCCAATCTACACCAAAAGCAGTTCCATCTCCAGAAGAAGGATTAAATATAGATGTTCCAAAATCTGTAGTAGCTTCGGATCTTTCATTAATAGTCCCAGAAATAGCAGAATTATCAGCTCCTTTAAGTCCGGCTATTGTGAATGATTTTGTCTTTGCACCACCACCGCCACTAAAAGCTCCTTTACCTACTTCTACAGTAGATTGGGTATCAGCAAATTCATCTATACTAGCTTTGTTTGGTATTACGTTTATTTTTTGTTCTGGAGCGACTGTACTTTGTTCTTGTCGCTCTACTCCTATTAGACCTTGGTTACGTTCTACAAAACCAGCTCTGTGTTCAGCATTCCTAGCTAATTGATTGTTGTCAGATCCGCCATAAGCTCTACCTAAATTACCAGCTCCTCTTGAATAATTAGCTAGTTCGGCTTGAGACTCATAAGTATATGGGTTTTCATCTATGATATTAGCTTTTGATTGTCTTGTTGTTGTTACTCCAGGACTACCACTTCTAGTTACTGAACCTTGTTGATAATCTACATTCAATCCTGATTTGACTTTAGCATTTACTTTAGCTTTTTCAGTATTCCTATTATAAGCATTAGCTGGTTGTTCTATGAGTTGTTGTTGTTTCTGTGGTATCAATTCATTTGCTGAAAGGACTTGCTGCTGTTGTAATAACTGATTATATTGTTCTGGGTTCTGTTGTAACTTTTGATCAAATTCCTGTAAACTACTAGCTTGCACATCATTAGGCAATAGAGTCTCTGTTGGTATAGGATCAGCAGTTTCTGCTGGAACTGGATTTTGACTGTTTTTTAGATTTAACAATGTATTGCTAGTTGATTTTAAATTATTATCTACATTAGTATCAACAGGATTATACCCTTGTTCTATTCTATTTTTCATAGCATTCATAGTAGGATCATTGTATATCCTATTCTGTGCTTCTTGATATTCAGCTTCTTGTTCCGGTGTATATCCAGTTGTTTCAGATGTCTGATAATCATAACCTTGTTGACTTAGGTCATTACGTTTTAAAGCTAAAGCATCTCTTAGTCTCTGGTTCGTAGTTTCTCCACCGAATTCATTTATGGTTGATTCAGCACCTGAGAACTTATACGGTTTAGCTGCAAACTGAGCTTCTAATTCATTTTTACGTTGTAACTGTAAAGCTTTACGTTTTACATTGTCAGCTACATTGTTTTCTAAGTTACGCATTAATAGCTGATTTTCTGCTAATGCAGAACCTGATCTACCGTTACCTCTTAGTTGTACTACTTGTGGCATTTTAATACGCTCCTTTTCCAAATAAACCTTGTGATCCAAACATTCTATTCTTTTTAAACAACGAATTGCCTTGATAAGTATTCTTAGGATTATATCCAGTTACAGTTCTGAAGACAGGAGCATTTGTAGTTCCTGATCCAGCTATTCCACCTGCTTCAGCTGTTTCATCTCCACCTAGTCCTAATTTCTTTATATTATCGAAAGCATTAGCTCCAGCTACAGCGCCACTTAATACATTAGAAAACAATCCTTGTTGTGGAGCATCTTGAGTATATAGTCTCTGTGATTCTATATTAACTCCAGTATTAGTATTAGCATTCAATTGCTGACTCTGATTAGCTTGTGCTTGTTGTCTCTGACCAATTGTATTAGCTATTGCTGAATCATACTGTCCTGATGCTGCAACTAT